>Ga0209614_1000256_pt1 | contig 49157 bp, 36 predicted proteins | sample BlaSprsedimmetaG_FD_185484 | JGI IMG/M metagenome (GOLD analysis project Ga0209614, IMG submission 185484) | Hot spring sediment bacterial and archeal communities from California, USA to study Microbial Dark Matter (Phase II) - Blank Spring... ...
TCCCAGGCCCACCACCACCCCGTCTCCCGCCTTCAGCCCGTAACGCGCCCGGGCGTCCCCCATATTCACGCCGATCTCGAGCGTCCCGGCCGAACCGATGTAGGCGACCGGTTCCCCGGCGGGAACGTCCGCGTAGGTGCGAAGGACCCCCCCCAGCGTCAGCCCGCCGGCGTGGATCGCGCGGACCGAGACGCCTTCCAGGAGTAAACGATCCAGGTTGGTCACCGCGTTCCCGAAACGGTCGAAATAGAGGATCGCGCCGCGGATTTCTCCGGCCCGGATTACGGGGCGGAGGATACGCCCGCGCTCGAAATCCGGAAAGGGATCGCCCAGCGCCTCAGGATGAATGCCGAGGGCCAGATGTCCGGCGAGCGGCGCGAAGATGTCGCGGCCGTGAAAGGTGGCGGAGGGATCCGGAAGGAGGAATTCCGGCCGGTCCGCACGGAAGACACGCGCCTCGGGATGCGCCTCGAATACATATTTCAGGACGCCGTCGTCCGGCGCGACAAAGAGGAAATCCCGGGTCCGGACGACCAGGGCGGCGCGGCCGGTTCCCACGCCCGGATCGACCACGGCCACGTGGATCGTCCCTTCTGGGAAATACGCGTACGCGGATTTCAGGACGAACGCGGCCTGTTCCCGATCCTGCGGCGGGATGCCGTGCGTGAGATCCACGACCCCGGCGTCCGGGCAGATGTTGAGAATCACGCCCTTCATCACGCCGGCGTATGCATCCGAAAGGCCGAAATCCGTCAGCAGGGTGATGATCATCCTGAACCCTTCCCGCCTGGAATACACCGCATCCGATACCGCCGATCCACATCCGGATCCACGCAGTTCGAGGAATAAACCAGGGAAAGTTACCGATTCGCGGCAGAGATGTCAACGGAAAAAAGACTCTAAACCCGAAACTCTCAACTCTTAACTCTCAACTCGTAACTCTCAACTCCCCTAGGGAACCTGACTCCCCCGCCCCACGTTTTTCCACCAGTAATCGTTCTTGTCGTCGACCTTGACCTGGCCGTCGAGGTTGAAGTCGCCGGACCAGTATCCGGCCCGTCCCACCTCGATCCACCAGTAATCGTTCTTGTCGTCGACCTTGATCTGCCCGTCGCCGTTGGCATCGCCCGCGAACAGGCCGTACACCCCGGGTTCGAGCAGGCAGGCGCTCGCCCCGTAGAGGCCTGACAGGACGGAGAAATCGAACACCGACGCGCCGGTTGCGGAGAGGGGCCGGGCGGAGGCGCTCATCACGCCCAGATGGTTGCGGTGTTTGAGGATGAGATGGTAATCGCCTTCGGGCGCGGAGACCGGGATCTCGTGCGTCGTCCCGTCCGTATCCACCAGCCGGCCGTCGCCGCGGAGAAAGACGCTGCGTGAGGCGAGGGTCGGTCCTTCGGGTGCGGCGCGGAGCTGGAGGAGCGCCCAGTCCACGACGCCGGAGGGGATGGCATCCGCGGTGCGCGGATCCTCGGGATGCGGGGAGACATCCGGGATCACCCCGTCGGAAAAGAGCGTGGTCCGCATCTCATGGATCGCCGGATCATAGGGCCCCTCGAGGAACCCCCGGGCCGCGACCAGCACGTCGGTCTCCTGCACGATCACGGGCCGGATGCGGAAATCATAGGTGTGGGTCAGCCAGCCGCTCCCCAGATCCAGCTTGCACCGGTACGAGACATGGAAGTTTTCCATGAGCAGCCCCAGGGTGTTGCCGCTGCTGTTGTGATACACGACCACATGATAGTGCTGTCCGGCGGAAATCCGCTCGCGATGAACGTGAAAGGGAATATAATTCCAGGTATTCGGGTTCATGTCCTCCGCGGCCCGGCTCAGGGTCTTTCCCATCTTCTCGCCGGGATTTCCGGCGTCGTCGGACCAGATCTCGAACCGCACCGAATCGGTGACCGAGACCGTTCCGGAGGTGTGGATGAAAAGTCCCGCGACCGTTCCGTCGAGAGAGGGGGTAAAACGGAGCGCCGCCCGGGTCTCCGCGGAAAGATGATAGGCGTAATTGTTGTTCCACTGATCGTACACACAGATTTCCCGGCCGGGATCGGCGGTGGGATTCGCCGCCTTCATCAGGCTCAGGTACACGTCCAGCTTCCCGTACCCCCATCGAACGTTCCAGGCCGACCCGGTATGCATGTCCGTCACGGCGTTTCCGGTGATCCAGTCCCGGACCCGGGTCGAGCTCGCCGAGGGATCGAGCTCCAGGAGGAGCGCCGCGGCGCCCGAGACCACGGGCGCGGACATGCTGGTGCCCTGATTGATGACATGCCACCCGCCGGGCAGAATCCAGCTTGTGGCGAATGTCGCATCGGAAGACAGGGAAGAACCGATGGCCTGTCCGGCCGCCGTGACATCCGGCTTCTGCCTTCCGTCCCGCGTGGGTCCGATGCTGCTGAACTCGGAGATATCGTCGGATCGGTCCGTCCCGGAATAGCTCATGTTGCTGCCCGAATCGGAATGCCAGCGCCAGCGCGAGACATGGGATCCGACGATCAGCGCTTCCGCCGCCGAATTGCCGAGGGTGTAATCGGAATCGCCTCCGCCGAGGATCACGGTCTCTCCGCCGAGGATCCGGTCATACAGCCAGGCATGGAAACTCACGGTCGCGGCGGTCGGATTGGAGATGCGCAGCGTCCAGGTCCCGGAGGCCGGCGGAACCGAAGCGATCCCGTCATAAACCGAAACCCGGATCTGCCGGTCCCCGTTGATCGCCGAAATATAATTATAGAGATAGATCGTCCCGTCTTCGGTGTGGTTCATTTTCGCGCCGTCGGCGTTCTGGGTGACGGACTCGCCCCCCGGCGAGGTCATGCGTGCGTTCAGGGCCGCGCCGCCGTCCGCCCAGATCTCGAAATCGAAGTCGTCGTTGTTCGCGCCGCTTTCCGGGGTATAGGACGGAACCGTGAAAAAGATGTCGGCATATCCGCCCGCGGCGACGGAACGGGACAGATGGATGTTCTCCGCCCCGCTGTTCCCCGCGGACACGACCACCACGCGCCCGTTCCCGGAGAGGGAGAATTCGTCGATGGCCGTACTCTTCGCACCCGTTCCGTCATGCGGTCCGGCGTCCGATCCGAGGCTCATGTTCACCACGACGGGCCGGGACAGGGCCTCGGCCTTCTGGCTGGCGTAGGACAGGGCGTTCACCACATCCGTCTCGAGGAAGGATCCGTTTCCGGCCTTGACCACGATCAGGCCGGCCCTGTGTGCCAGGCCCCGGTAGCGGGCGCCGGCGGTTGAGGCGCCGTTCCCGGCGGCCGTGCCCGCGATGTGCGTGCCGTGGCCGTGATAATCCCGCTGCCGGACGAATCCGGAAGCCGTCCCGTCGAGTTCGCCCTCGATGTGGGCCCGGGTGTATTCCACGCCGTATCCCGCGCCGGATTCGGAGGGAGAGTTCTCCCCGGAAACCGGCGTCAGTGTCTGATCCCAGATGAACAGGATCCGGCTCTTAAAAGGATCGTCCGGATCCCTGAAATCGGGATGACTCCAGTCGATGCCCGTGTCGATGATACAGATGAGGACGTTTTCCCCCGTATACACGGTCTGGTTTACCCGGCCGGCATGGATCAGATCCGCGCCGGTCAGGCCGGTGGTCACGTCGTTCATGGGATACTGGATTTCACCCGCGTCCACGTAGCGGACGGATGCCGAGCGGGCCATGCGCGTCAGCTGATCGGCCGTGGCCCGCACCGTGACGAATTCTCCGAAAACGGAATGGACGGGGACGCCCATCGTGCGCAGGGCCCCGGGTTCGCGGGTATACACGATGGCGCCGTACCGGAGGGCCCCGTCCCGGTCCGTCGCGGCGGGACGGATCGCGCGCGGATGGAGCGCCGGCGCGTCCGTCCGGACCAGCGCGTGAAACCGGGGGTCCAGCTTCCGGAAAAAGCCGGAGTCGGATTGCGCGGCGGACAGGGTCGCCGCAAGGGCGAGAAAGAGAATCCCCGCAAGCCTGTGGATTTTCTTCGAATCCATATCGGCCGCCTCTTATTTGGCCAGCAAAATTTTCATGATTTTTTCGAACCGGTCTGCCCGGAAATGCACCAGGTACAGCCCGCTGGTCACGACATGCCCCGACCGGTCGGTGCCGTCCCAGACCGTCGTGTATTCGCCTGCAAATTGCCTGCCAAAATCATACCCGGTCACCGTCTGTCCCGCCAGATTGAGGATGCGGATGCGCACGTCGGACGTCTTCGGCAGATGATAGCGGATCCGCGTCTCGAGATTGAAGGGATTCGGGAAATTGGGAAACAGGGCGAATTCTCCGGGCGCCGGGGTCGCGACCGCCGTGTGGGTCGTGTCTGCGGTCGTATCGGGTATCGTCCTGTGCCACAGGGGCACATCGCCGCCTTCGGGGTCATATTCCGCGGCGACAGGCGTGATGTTGTCGTCCGTGAAGGTTTGCTGAAGCGGACCGAAGCCGAATCCGGACGTTCCCGCGGTGTCGTGGATGAAAAACCGGATCGTGGCCACGGCCCCGCCCGCTTCGCCCGGCCGCGCGCCGCCGCCGGGCGCACCTTCGTATACGGCATTGATTTGCCAGCCGTTCGGCGTTCCCGGAGGCCGGGTCAGCGTCGCCGTGAGGGAATCCGGCATGACGCGGACGATCCGCGGCGGGTGTTCGGATCCGAATCCGTACAACGCCCCTGAGGCATGGCCGCGGACATTGTGGTTCCCCAGCCGGAAGGTGTCCGCGGATGATGCGGCGCGGATTCCGAGCGTGAGATCGATATGGCCGGGATTGTCCGTGGGGACTTCCGCCGAATGGAAGAACCAGTCTCCGCCCGGATTCCCGGCCGCGGCCGGGAACAGGCCGAGGCCGATGGAAAAGATCAGGATGTATCGGACGGACCCTTTCATGGATCATTCACCCCCGAATAGGCGCCCTCGAGCATGCGCCGGACGGCCAGATCGTAATCGGATTTCGTGACCCGGCCGTCGAGAGTGATGTCGGCGTTCCGGTATGCGGGGGAGGAGGAACCCAGGTCCCGCCGGATCGCGGCCAGATCGCTGGCGAGAATCTCACGGTCCCGGTCGTCGGCATTGCCGGCGATCAGGCCCACCACGCCGGGGCGGATTTCCACACCCGGGTTCATGGAACCGGCCCCCGTCAGATCCACGCGGACGGCGGCGGTGTCGGAGAGGAAAAAGGGATACGATGTGCGGACCGGCAGATGATTCCGGTGGCGGACGATGGCCGTATACGGACCCGGAGGCAGATCGAAATGGACGCCGGGCGCGCCGGACAGTCCGTCCGTGACCTCCCCGTCCGCGAGCACGAGCGCGCTCCGGAAGGCCGCGGCCGGGCCGTCCGGATTCTTCCGGAGTTCGATGAGAATCCAGTCCGTCGCGTCTCCGGGGATCCCGGACAGCGTCAGCGGGGACCGGGCATAGGGAGAGGTCGTCGGAAGCAGCCCCTGATCCGCAAGATCCGTGCGCATCCTCCCGGTCTCCGGGTCATAGGCGCCTTCGAGAAAGACGCGGAACCGGACCCTGGGATCGGCCCCGCCGACATGGAGGGTCTGCATGGCGTCGACGTTCCGGCGGACGGCGATGCCCCCGCAGGGGAAACGGACCAGCACATCGGCCGCGTCCCGGAGGCCCAGCCCGAAATGCAGGACGGGATCGTCCTGCGCCAGATACCCGTTGCTGCTCCGGGTTTCTCGGAATCCGAGCAGTTCGCCGCCGAGCGCCCCGGCGGGATAGAGGAAGAGTCTGGACCCGAATGCGCCCGCCTGTCCGTTCGGTGCGGTAAGTTCCACCCTGAGCCACCGGTTGGGATAGAAGCTGGCATTCCGGATCAAATGGAACCGGTCTTTCTTGTCGCCCAGGGCGATGTCCATGTATCCGTCCCGGTCGAAATCGGCGAAGGCGATACCGCGCGGATCCGCGCCCGTCAGGTCGCCCAGAGGCAGGGACGGACCGGGCGAGAAATTGCCCGTTCCGTCGTTGAGGTAGACGTGAGCGGAGCAGGGAAAAATCAGATCCAGATCGCCGTCGTTGTCCAGATCCATGAATCCGCCCATGTATCCGCGGATGTTTTCGAAGGTCCGGAGGAACTCGAAGGTCCCGTCTCCCCGGTTGCGATACAGATGGGCCGCGCCGTCGGCCTTCCCCGGGGACTGCCCGGTGGTCAGCAGCATGTCGAGATGGCCGTCGTTGTCGATGTCGGCCATCGTGATGCCGTCCCCGGCCCGGTGCAGTATGCCGATCTCGGACGGCGGGATCCGCTCGAATTCCCCGTTCCCGAGGTTCCGGAGAATGTTCAGGTCTCCGGTCCGGTTCGCGATGATCAGGTCGACCCGTCCGTCCCCGTCGTAATCGGTGTCGGTCACCCCCTGTCCGGCGGGCACGGTCTCGAGGATGTGTCCGGACAGGGCCGTGAACCGCATGCCGCCGTCGTTCCGGTATATCTCGTTTCTCTGATCTTCCGGCGCATCATTCGTCCCCAGATGCCCGGATACCGCGAAGATATCGAGGAGCCCGTTCCCGTTCATGTCGAAGGCGCACAGGGCGCGGGTCCGGAGATGCGTCTGATGGATGGCCGGGATGGTTGCGGTGATGTCGTCGAAATACCCGCCGCCTCGGTTGCGATACACGCTGTTGTGATGGCCCGTGAGTTTGCCCGCATCCGCGGTCGATGCATTGATCAGATCGAAATGCCCGTCGTTGTCCAGATCGGCGAAACACGCGCCGTGCGATCCGCCGTCCGGGTCGTCCACGCCGCGGGTTTCGGCCTGTTCATGGAAGCGCCTCCCCCCCTCGTTCCAGTAGAACCGGTCACGCATGGCCGCGCCCAGACTCGTGTAAAACGGCAGATACAGATCGGGAAATCCATCCCCGTCCGCGTCGGCCCAGAACACGCCGTGCGCGCCTTCTCCGGTCAGTTCGGCCCACTCTTCGGTCACGTCCTGGAAGGTCAGGGCGGAATCGGTCAGCGTGACATTGCTCGCGCCGAGGAGCCCGGCCGTGAGAGGCTCGCGCTGCGACCCGGCGAAACCGCTGGCCGAACGGTGCCAGTAGAGGCCGCTCGTGGCCCGCGGGTCCGCGACCGGCAGGCTCGCCGTGAAGAGCCGCGTCCATGCGGCGTCCGGCCGGAACCCGTCTGTCCCTCCCTGGAAGTCGAGCGCCACCCAGGTGAGCCGCCCGTCCCGCGCACGGCCGGTGCGCAGGGCGTACCGGTCTGGGTCGGCCAATCCGTCATGCAGGCGGGAGAGGGCGGGATCGTCTGCGATGAATCCGTCGGAATAGACATGGAAGTAGAAATCACAGTCCCCGAGCACGGGAGGGGACACGGCATCGCTGCGGACCTCCACATCCCATTTGAAGTGCCCGGACTCGATCCGCGCATGATGGATGCGGAAAAAAACCGGCCCGGAAAAAAGCAACCCGGCAGGCAGGATCAGAAACAGCAAAATTTTTATCCATCGCGCCATCTAAAACCCTTCAAGCCGCCTCGTCCTTCAGGACGGGACATTGCAACTTAAAACTTGTAACTTGCAACTTCCAACTGATTGTCCGCAATCCGCAATCAGCAATCCGAAATCCGCAATCCGAAATGCTTCTATTCCCCGCACGCGCGGTTCCGGTTGTTGGTGACGAAAACGACATCCTGTTCGGTGACCACGCCGTCTCCGTTTAAGTCTTCGTCGAAATATCCGCTCTCGCCGATCCGCGCCATCAGCCGGTTCCGGTCCGCGATGGTGATCAGCCCGTCCCGGTTGGCGTCGCCCGCCACGGCGGCCCATGTGCCGTCCGCGAGCCCTTTGACCGTGCCGGGATCGTGGACGGCGGCCCCGGACGCCTGGAAATCCATTTGGACGGTCTGCCAGGCCGCGAGCCGGACGGGAGCGGCCGAGGTGACGGGGAAATGGTTGCGGTGCAGGACGGATACATGGTAGCCGCCCGCCTGCACGGAGAACGGAACCGGCCCGTCGGGATCGTCTTCGGTGACCAGCCTGCCGTCGTGAAGCAGAAAGACGCTGCGTTCGGCCGCCGGTTCGCTATCGGGCGTGCGCCGGAGCCGGAGCAGCACCCAGTCGGCCGCCCCGTCCGGGATGCGGCGGACCCGGCGCGGGTCTTCGGGATACGGGGAGATCAGGGGGATCCGCCCCTGATCATTCAGCGCGGTCCGATGTACGCCCGCGGTCTGCGAATAGAATCCTTCGAGACGGATCCGGACGTCGAGCAGCATCATGTCCGGCCGGGTATAACTTCCGGGGGAATAGTAATTCCAGTTCTGCTTGAGGCGGCGGTAGAGCGGATCGTTCCATTTGGAGAGATTGACCGGGGCGAGGGAGGGCGCCTCGTTCCGGAAGAAGCGGAGGGTTGGACCGGACTCCGTCTCGTCGCACACGATCAGCTCCTCCCGCCCGTCTCCGTCTACGTCCGCCACGTAGAGGAAGGAGACGCGCACGGAGGGAATGCCGTCCCGGCCCGTGACGAAGAGCGCCTCGCCGGTCAGGGCGTCGAACACGCCCGCCTCGCCGGTGATATGGCGGGCCTTGGCCGCGATGTATTCCTTCGCCCCGCCCCGCCAGTCGATGGTCCAGATCATTTCGAGCCCTTCGGCGTTGCCGTTGTCATGGGTGTTGAATCCGGCGGGCAGCACGGCGTCGGTCCGGTAATGCGCAATGAGATTCCCGGTTGCATCATAGACCCACGGATGCTGGGAAAATCCGTTTTGGCCCTCGAATCGCGACCGGTTCCAGATTTCCCGGCCGGGACGGTCCGGGTCGAAATTGCCCGCGGCCACATTCTGGGGTTCGAAATTCTGATTCGACACTGCCGGATTATAATCGAATCCGGGGGCGCCGCGCAACTCGGACGCCTCCCTGCGCCAGAGTATGCCGTCGGCCGCGAGCAGGGTCGTGTGATACGAAGCGTATTGCCGGTCGTCTTCCTCGAGCACGATCCATTCGATTCCCTCCCGGTCGGGCCGGATGTCTCCGACCGCGATCGCGTCGAGGTGATCGATATACCGTTCCGACGGAACGACATCGATCCAGCGGTCGGGATAGCCGAGATCGGCCACGCGGGCCCGGCCGCCCTCGGTATATATCAGGTTGGCTCCGATCACCTCGTCGATTCCGTCGCCGTCGATATCCGCACAGAACGCGGGGCCGTGCGCCTGTCCCCAGTATCCTTCATAGATGCCGTTCCGGGTGTCCGCGTCCTGTTCGACGCGCCAGATCACCTCTCCGTCCTCGAGGTTCAGGGCGATCAGGCTCCGGTTGAGGTAATAGGAAATTCCGCCGTATTGCGGGGTCAGGTCCAGCGTCTGCAGGATCGCGTCGCGGTCTCCTGCCCCGCGCAGATTCGCGGCCATCACGTGGCCGAGCCGCTGTCCGGAAAGGAGTCCGGGGATCCGGTATTCCGCAAGCACCCGATCCTCCACGACATCGAAAACGAAGACCCCGTCGTAATGGTCGATCGCGATCAGCTCGTTCCGGCCGTTCCCGTTGAGATCGGCCGCCGCGTGCTTGGCCCCGCCGTTGCCGCCCGGGTGGGAGCAGGCACGGCTCCAGAGCAGCACGCCGTCATGGGTGTAGACATAGATTCGGGAATGGGAGCGGAACGAATAATCCATGCGTCCGTCTCCCGTGAAATCGGCCGCGAAGAACTGGTCGCCGATGACGATCTCGTGGTTGTTGAGATAGGGGTCTCCGGCCACACGCTCCGCGATGGGGAAGGAAAGATAATTCACGGGAGCGGAGGGGAATCCTTCCCGGGCCGGAAGCGCGAGGAGGCAGAGTCCGAAAAGGATGGATTTGGACGGAGACTTCATGGCACCTGCGACCCGATCCCCACGTTTTTCCACCAGAAATCGTTCTTGTCGTCGACCTTGACCTGGCCGTCGAGGTTGAAGTCGCCGCTCCGGTATCCGGCCCGGCCGACCTGGATCCACCAGTAATCGTTCTTGTCGTCGACCTTGACCTGGCCGTCACGGTTGGCGTCACCGGTGTACAGGCCGTAGACCCCGGCCGCGAGCAGTCTCGCCCGCTCGCCGTAATATTTGGACACACTGTCCGTGAAATCGTAGACCGTGGTGCTGTCGGCCGCCACGCGCACCGGCGCGGCGCTCATCACGGCGAGATGGTTGCGGTGTTTCACGACCACGTGATAGGTGCCCCGGAAGACGTGGAGGGGGACGCCCGCGTCCGAGCCGTCGAGGTCGATGACCCGGCCGTCGTCGCGGAGGAAGGCGCTCTGCGAGATCACCGCATCGCCCGCGGCTTCCTTGCGGAGCTGGATCAGCACCCAGTCCACGACGGAATCCGGGATCGAACCGACTTCCACCGGATCCTCTTCAAAGGGTGACTGGGCAGGCATCCAATTGGAATCGCACAGGACGGTCCGCATCGTGCCGGACGCGGCGAGATACGGCCCTTCGAGGAACACGCGGAGATCGAGACGCACCGGCGCGGGGCGGGTATAGCTTCCGGGGGAATAGTAGTTCCAGTTGTGCTTGAGGCGGCGGTACAGGGGGTCTTCCCACTGGGTCTGTTTCGGGGGATGGGGATTGGCCGCGTCGTTTTGGAAGACGAGGATCCGGGGCGGCGTCGTGGACACGTCGCACACGATGATCTCCTCGCGCCAGTCGCCCGCCACGTTCGCCACGTAGATCATGTGCGCCTGGACCGGGGGATAGGACGCGCCCGCGTCCGAGCCCGTGTGCCACACCGAAGACCCCGTCATCGCATCGAACACCCCGACGTTGCCCTTCACATGCCGCGCCTTGGCCGCGATATAATCCTTCTCTCCCCCTTCCCAGTCGATCGTCCAGATCATCTCGAGGCCTTCGTTATTGAGAGGATCGATCGAATTGAAACCTGCAGGCAATACATCGGCCATACGGTAATGAGCGATCAGATCGCCGGATATGTCGTAGACCCAGGGATGCTGTGAAATATCCGGATTGTTATATCTACCCATTCTGGACCGGTTCCAAATCTCCCTTCCAGAACGGCCGGAATCAAAATTGCCGATGGCAACATTCTGTGGCTCATAATCGTTTACAGCAATAAAATCAGTAGACCCCATTAAGGATGACGGTCTCTGTTGCCATTCAACCTGCATGCTTTCCCACGAAAACATAATCGTATAATATGTCGGATCTTTATAATTTAAATTAGATAATTTATTATAGTTGTCTTCTTGTGGAACTACCCATTCTAATCCTTTTTTTGACGGGTCAAAATCGCCGACAGAAACCGCATCTAAATGATCAACATAAGACGGTGATTCATCAACCCAATTGGACTCATAATTTTGAAAACCCAGATTATTTAGTGTTCCATTATGACCAACAAAAGAACCTCCAACTACCTCGTCCCGGCCGTCGAAATCCACATCCGCGACCATCAGCGGGCCGTGCGCCACACCCCAGTACCCTTCATAAAGTGGCGGGGATGACCTGTTTTGATTATGTCTCCAAAGTACAACACCGGTAATCAGGTCCATCGCTATAATACTACGATTAATATAATAATATCTCGAACCTTCTTGTTCGATATCAACAGTCTGGACTACAACATCACTATCTCCTTTACCCTGCAGATTCGCGACCACGATATGACCGACTTTTTGGTTTGTGCCGAGATCGGGTACCGGGTATTTATATTGAAACACACCGGTAGCGGCAGAAAAAATGTGAATGGGATTTGAAGTGTCCTCAGCATCAATCGCCACCAGCATGATTTGTCCGTTCACTTCAGCAATACCGAACTTGGCCCCACCGTTTCGATTCGGGCTCTTGATTGCCAGCGGATATTCACCCCCCATCGGCGTGCCGTCATGCTTGTAGGCATATAGATGAGTCTCCGAACGGAACAGATAATCCGGCAGGCCGTCGCCATCCACATCCGCGACCAGGAAGTCATCACCCCAGGCCGGCCACCAATAACCGTCACCGTACGGCATCTCGGCGATTTCGAACACAAACGGGTTGGTTCCGTATTCGGGGAACTGCGCCCCGCCGGAAACGACACCCGCCAAAACCATGCAGACCGCAAGAAAAACCCTTCCCCCTGATCGGCGCAGTCTACCGGGCTCCATAACACCTCTTTAAATGAACTCGTCCTGCAATGAAAGAAAGGCGGCCTGTTCGAAAACCCGTCAGGCCGCCCCGTATTCAGACATGATCAAAACTGACGCGCCGCTCAGCGCAGAATCGTCATCTTGCGCACCTGATGATGCTTCCCCGCATCCATCACGAGGAAATAAATCCCGCTCGGAACCGAATTGCCTCCGGAATCCCGGGCATCCCAGATGACATCATACCGGCCGGCCTCCTGGATCTCATGAACGAGTGTGGCCACCCGCTGGCCGATCAGGCTGTACACCGCGATCCGCACCGGAGAGGTCTCGGGCAGATCATAGTGGAACGCGGTCTCGGGATTGAACGGGTTCGGATAATTCTGGGACAGATTGTACGCGACCGGCACCGCGGACACGCCCTCGGCCCGGATCGGCCCGAAAAACGTGCTCTTGCCGTCCAGCGCAATCTCCTCGACCTGATACCAGTATTCCTCGCCGGCCGTCACCTGCCTGTCGGTGTATGCATATTCCTGCCGGCTCGAGGTGTTGCCCGCGCCCGGGATCATCTGCGTCGTCAGCCGGTTATACCGGCCCTCCCGGTCGTCGCTCCGCCAGACATGGAACCCCGCGCAGTCGACCTCGCTCTCGGTCTGCCACGAAAGGATGACCCCCCGGCCCTCGGCCGCCGTGGCCGCGATCCCCGCCATCTGCACCGGAAGCGAGGAGTCGTCTGTGTCCATCGCGACGACGGGATCGTAATAGTTGTTATCGGATTGTTTGCACGCACCTGCAGCCATCATAGTTTGATCAAATGACAGTCCTGCGCTCGTATTCGGGTCGGAGATTTCGATTTTGATATGCGCCCATTGTTGCGGGGTAACACCCAAATCCGCCCCGTAAGTCGGATCACCTGACGTGTAATCGATTGTGACGGCTAATTTTGTCGTTGTATTGTCGTTTAATTTAGGACCATCATACACAGCTCCACTGGTAACCAATGTACCCCTTGTAGCCGTGACTTTTCCGTTCGCCTCAATTGAATTACCGAATCCCGTTGTGTTATAATTAACATATGCAATACACGATCCAATCTTGGTGTTCTCAGAGGCCGCGACATAAATATCAAATTCATAATATTTTGGTGTATCGCCCGTGATTTGACCGTTTTCAAAGGTAAATACGATCCCCGCCGCGTGTGCCGCAGCCGTCCAGGCGAGAAGAACCGCCATGGCCGAAAACAGTATCCATTTTTTCATTTGACTGCCCTCCTTCAACCCGGGGTTGATTGAAAAAATCCCTCGATAATATTCAAACGAAATCCGCGACCGCTTGTTCCTGTATACTTCTATACTTCGATAGAGATGTTCTGCAACGTACGAAGCCGTATAAGCAAATATCAGGCCACGTAATTCACCGCCTGCGGCACCCGGTCGCCGAGTCTTAATCCCATAAAAAACAAAGATCCAAATCCATGGGCTCACGCCCTCAAACCGGCCGTGTGAAAAGGCGCGGCAAGAATTACCGATTCATGGTGAAATATAGCAAATGTTTACGCAAAATAAAAGGCCGTTTTCCTTTTGGAAAACGGCCCGTGTCAGGAGGGTGGAGAAACCGGAGAACCGCAAACCCGGAACCGCTTTGATCCCCCTTGTTGCGCCCCGGCAGGAGAGAGAGCCATCGTGCTGCCGGGACCAAAAGCAACTTGCGTACCAAACCGGAAATAAGACGGCAACGGATGACTCTAATTTTTTGTTATTGTGTTACTTCCAGCGTCTCATCCCGGACGGTGAAAATCCGTGGAAACTGCGCAAATGACCGGGATTCATCCAGCCGCCCGCGGAAACTTGTCATCCCATTTGTCATCCTGAGAGAGTCCGCCATAGGCGGGCGAGCGAAGGATCCGTGCCCACATAACATTCCGCAGGCAGAGATTCTTCGCCCCGCCTGCGGCGGGCCTCAGAATGACAATTCTTTATGAATTTTCAAATAAAATCCCCGCCGGGAGCAAGTCAGACTCACCGCGGGGAAGAAAACCCATTCATGCACATTTCCTGTTCGGGAGTCAAACTCCCTCACAGCGAAAGAAACTCTGTACTCCCAACTCTCAACTCGTAACTCTCAACTCTAAACCCGTAACCCCCTTATCCCCGCGTCGAACGGCGGCCTGAGGACGCCCTCCTCCGTCACGATCGCGGAAATCAGCGCATGCGGCGTCACGTCGAACGCCGGATTGAACAGCGGCACACCCTCCGGCACGGTGCGGACCCCGAACCCCTCCGCGATCTCGGATCCGTCCCGTTCCTCGATGGGAATGCCCTCTCCGTCCGGGATGGAGAAATCGACCGTCGAAACCGGGGCGGCCACATAGAAGGGAACGCCGCAGGCCTTCGCGATCACGGCCAGGCCGCAGGTCCCGACCTTGTTGGCCGTGTCGCCGTTGGCCGCGATCCGGTCCGCACCCACGATCACGCAGTCGATTACGCCTTTCCGCATCAGGACCGCCGCGGCCGAATCGCAGAGAACCGTCACGGGAATCCCGGATTCCCGGAGTTCCCACGCCGTGAGCCGCGCACCCTGCAAAAGGGGCCGGGTCTCGTCCGCGAACACGCGCACCGTCTTCCCCGCCTCGTGCGCCGCGTAGATCACGCCGAGCGCCGTGCCGTATCCGGACGTGGCCAGTCCGCCCGCGTTGCAGTGGGTCAAGATAACTGCGGAATCCGGGATCAAAGACAGGCCGTGCGCCCCGATCCGCCGGCAGACCGCGTCATCTTCGGCGAGCATGTCCAGCGCCTCGCGGATCAGCCGTTCCCGCATGTCGGGCACCGCCCCCCCCGGATCGGCGTCGAGGACGCGCGTCATCCGTCCGAGCGCCCAGGGCAGGTTGACCGCGGTCGGCCGCGTCGCGTTCAGAGCGGAAGCCGCCTCCCGGATCGTCCGGTCGAGACCGGGACGGGAATCGCCCTGAAAGTGATACGCGGCCAGGGCCACTCCCAGCGCCCCCGCCACGCCGATGGCCGGCGCGCCCCGCACACGAAGGCTGCGGATGGCTTCGCAGAGGGTTTCGAGGGACGCGATATCCAGGAAAACAATCTCCCCGGGAAGCCGGGTCTGGTCGATGATCCGGATGATTCCATCCTTCCAGGCAATGGTTGGGACCGCCATGGCTATGCTCCGATCAGCTGGACGGCGATCCTGCGCCGCCTCGGCCGGTTGTCGCAATCCACCACCACGATCTGCTGCCACGTGCCGAGCAAAAGCCGCCCGTCCGTGAACGGCACGGTCAGCGAGGGGCCGATGAGCGCGGCCCGCACGTGGGCGTTGCCGTTGCCGTCTCCCCAGGCGGCGTCGTGATGGTAGTCCGCGCCCTCGGGCGCGATCCGGTCCAGCGCCTCGGGAATGTCCCGGAGCAGGCCCGGCTCGTACTCGATGGTCGTAATGCCGGCCGTGGATCCGGAGGCGAACACCGTGACCTGGCCTTCACGCAGGCCGCTTTCGGACAGGATTTCGGCGACCCGCGGCGTGATGTCCGCGATATCGGAATGGCCGCGCGTCTCGATTTCGGCGAATCCGGTATGAATCTTCATTCAGGACCTCAGGGTTTTGACTTCGGAATCGTCCGGGAATGTCTCCGCGAACCGGTCGAGGAATTCGGAGAGGGTGTAGGCCTGCTCCTGCGGGCCGGACGCTTCGAGCGACCAGGTCGCGGCCAGGCTGCCCATCCGCCCCGCGGCCTGGAGGGACAGGCCGTGCGCCAGCCCCTTCATCAGTCCGGCCCGGAAGGCGTCGCCCACGCCGGTCGGGTCCGCGATCCGGCGCGGTTTCACGACGGGAATCGGGACCACCCCTTCCGGCGTCCGGATCTCCGCGCCCCGTTCGGCCAGCGTCACGATCACAATCCGGGAAAGCCGGAACAGATCCGGATCCGAAAGTCCGGTCTTCTGTTTGAACAACGAAAGCTCGTATTCGTTCAGGATGAGGATCTCCGCGCCTCCGGCGCCGGATTTCAGTGCCGCGCCGTCGAGCCGCGCGATCTGCTGGCCGGGATCGTAAATAAAGGAAACGCCGAGTTCCCGGCATTCCCGCGCCGTCCGGATCATGGCCTCGGGATCGTTGGGCGAGACGATCACCCGGTCTCCGGGACCGACCCCGAGCGGGGAGAGGGAAATCTCGCGGGCGAACCGCATCGCGCCGGTGTAGAAACTGCAGATCTGGTTGCCGTCGAGGTCGGTGTTGGCGAAAAAGGAGGCGGTGAACACGTCTTCCCGGACGGCGACGCCCGAGGTGTCCACGCCCGCGGCTTCGAGGAAGGCCCGGTATTCGCCGAAATCCCGGCCCGCGGAACCCGTCATCAGGGGCCGCTCCCCGAGCAGCGCGAGATTGTAAGAGATATTCGCCGCGCATCCCCCCCGCCGTTTTTCCATCACATCGACGAGGAAGCTGACGCTGATTTTATCGAGTTTGTCCGCGATGAGATGTTCGGCAAACCTTCCGGGAAAGGTCATCAGATAGTCGTAGGCTATGGAACCGGTGATGACGGGACGCAATGGGAACCTCCTCATGGTTTGGATTACGGTGAGCGGGACAGAAAGAGCTTCCCGCCGGACGGATTGTTCAAAATATACGATAATTTCTCAAAAAAACCATTTCGGATTGCGGATATTTTCAGTCCACGTTCTCCATTTCCCCCTCATTTCTGAAATATCATCCGGAAGATGCGGCTTTCGGCCTGACCCGATTGCGGGGTGTAGACGATCCGGAACAGGTAGAGGCCGCTCGACACCCGCACCCCCGCGTCGTTGTCACCCTCCCACGCCACGTGGTGAAAACCGGCCGCGGCCGCACCGCGGTACAACGCGCGGACGGACTGACCGGACACATTCAGTATCCGGATATGCAGGTCCCCCGGTTCCGGGATCCCGACGACCGCCTCGGTCCGCGCGTTGAACGGATTGGGATAATTGGGCGAAACCGAAAACCGCTCCGGCACGGGCCCCGCGACCCGGTCTATCCCCGAGATCGTCGTGTCCGCCGCCGTCCGGAAACTGTCGGCCGGGCTCTCGGACAGGTTGCCGCGCGCGTCCCGGCAACGGATCCGGAAAATATACCGCGTATCCGGCTCCAGGGACGTCAGGACCGCACTGTGCAGCGTGTCGGGTCCGTCCCCGGACGCCGCCTCCCGGTCCGGCGCGTCCGTCTCCCCGTACAGAACCAGCCCCGTGGACGCCTCGTCGGTCCGCCACCGGATCACCATGCTCCGCATCCCGGGCGATTCCTTCTCGATGGACAGGATCGCGGGCGGTTCTCTGTCCAGACGGGTCCAGAACGCCGTGTCCACAACCGCCGAATCGGATCCCGTCCGTGTCCGGCTCCGGATCCCGACCGCATAGAAGGTCGTGTCGCTCAATCCGTCCAGCCGGTAACTGTGGACCCGGCGGGCCAGGGTGTCCGCCAGGATCCGGGGCGCTTCTCCGTCACAATGATAGACCAGTTGTCCCAGCGTGGAATCGCTCGTCGTCCACGTGATGTCCGCACTCCGGTGCGTCACGTCTCGGATCCTCACGCCGGACAGGGTAAGCTGCGAGGGCGCCCGGCGGGTCACTAAAAAGGTGTCCAGATTCGCCGTGTCATAACCCGCCTGCGTCCGGCTCTCGATGCGCAGGCTGTAAAGCGATGAATCCTTCAAACCGTCGAGATGATAGCCATGCGTCAGGGCCGGAGTGTCTTCACGCAGCACGAAGGATTCCCCGTCCAGGCCGCAGACGATCCGGCTCCGGGTGGAATCCGCCGTGCGCCAGGACAGTTCCGCGCTGTGATGCGTGATGTTCCCGATCACGAAACCGAGGATGGACGGATCTTCCCGGATTCGCAGGGTATGGAACACCGAATCAGCCGTCTGCGCCGTCAACTCGGCCCGGTTCCGGCAGCGGACATGAAAAACGTACCGGGTCGTATCCTCCAGCCCCGTGATCCTGAGGGAATGGGTCGTGTTCCAGACCGTGTCGCACCGGGTCTGCCAGTTCAGGGAATCCGCCGAATAATCGACGCAACCCGTCGTGGAATCGTCCGTCCGCCACGTGACCGAGACCCAGGCGGGTCCCGCACTGTCGATGCGCACCGATGTGATCACCGGAGGCGACGGCTCAGGCGGCGGCAGGGGTGCAGTCCGGACCGAATACACGGGACTCATCAGGGTGTCGCCCGACCGGGCCCGGTTCCAGAGGCGGTAATGGTAAAGGGTGTTCGGCGCCAGGGAATCCAGAATAAATTCATGGGTGTCGCGATACGTCTCATGCAATGCCGTATGCTGCGCACAGGACGTATCCGGCCCGTAAAATACACGGGCCTGGGCATCCTGGCTGGTCTGCCACACCACCCGGAAACCGTGCGCCGTGGTGTCGGTCACCGTGACCCCCGAGATGGACAATTCGGGCGCGAATACGGCCGTGATTCGGGCCGACCGGTACAACTGAAACCAGGTGTCGGCCGAATCGAGGGGAGTCGTGGCGCTCTCCGTGATCCATCGGACGAACCGGTAACCGGGCGCGGGCACGGCCGTGAGACGCATCGGGAAGCGCGTGAAATACGCGCCCGACCAGGGAAAATCTTGGATCGTGAGCGTGTTGAGCAGGACCGTCCCCTGCCCCTCGGGCGGGAGAAATTCGACCGTCGTGACCCCCCCCTGCAGATTGAAATGCTCGCGGAGCTGCTCGCGCTGTCTCCTTTCCCGGCCATAGGCGTATTGCTTGATGTGGTCGAGATTGCGGTCCCACCGGGTGAAATCCGTCACGCCCCAGCGGGCCATTTCACGGTCCATTTCGGGCCGGATCAAAGCGCTCAAGTGATCGACTTTCCCGGAAACGTGTCGCGCCGAGAGTGTCGTGTTCATCAGGTCCATGAACCGGTTGATGAAATGCATATAGTATTCCGCGCCGTTCTCGAGCAGCCGGCGGAGGATCAGCGTGCTCCAGAGGATCCCGGGCTGGTCTTCGGCGCGGAGATCCGGCCGGACGCCGTCACGGGTCGCCCAATCGAGCATCGGTTTGTCGGTTTCGTACTGCCAGCATACATCATGGTCCCACATGACCCAGCGCCAGCGGGGATCGCCGTTCCGGTCCCGGAAATGGTCGATGTTTTTCTGGGGCCAGTCATGGTTCCCGGCGAAGATGTTGAAGATGTGATAATCCGTAAAATTGTCCCGATCGACGTATCGCGTGACGGCGTTCTGATAATGATCCGGGTTCTTGAAATTCCGGGAACGGAAGTATGAGAGCGTTTCATCCCAGAACTGTCGGTCGCCTTCCTTGACATCGACATAGGTCCACTCGTGTCCCAGAAAATCACAGTCGGTGATCCCAAAATGCGACTCGATATAATGCCGGTCGATCCGTTCCCTGAGCCAGTAGACGCCCCAGTAGGCACCGTTCAGATACAGGACGACGGGACGGAACGCGGAAATCAGCCCCCCCTCTTCGGCCCACAGGGTATGGGTCAGCACGTCCCGGATATGAGAAAAAATAGTGCTCCATGAGGCGTCATCGGCCGTGGAATGGATCACCAGCCGCTTAAATTCCTGCGGCCCGTCCTCACCGAACAGCGGATATTCGAGCCGGCTCCGCCCGTATTCATTCCGGAAATAAACCCGTAGACTCTTCTTGGGCTTGGCGCGGGACAATTGGCCGTGAATGCGAATCCCGATGCCATGCTGGAACCGGGTCTGATTGTCCTCGATCAGGGCGAGATTCGCGGGCCGTTCCCACCGGTCGCCGGACTGCTCCCAGTTCTCATAGATCCCGGTGGCCGCGTCCCACAGATTCTCCGGCGATGTGACCAGGGAAAGCACGGGCAGGCCCGGCGTCTCGCCGACCAGATACAGTGCGGTCACCTCCTCGCTCACCGGAATCCCCCCCTCGAATACACGCGCCCGCACCACCGTCGTACGCGGGATGAAAACCGGCGATTCGTACCGGTCTGACGCGGCATCCGGAACACCGCCGTCCCGCGTGTAATGGATTGTCCCGACCGGGATCGACCGGACTATCGCAAGTTCAAGGGAAGCCGCGTAGATCCCCTGCGGCAGGGAGAGGGAAAGAGAAACCGACAGAACATTGGGCGTTCCCGGCGTCGCCTCCTGCATGGGCACGAACGGACCCGTCCCGTCCGGGAAGCGGCCCGACGACACATCCCTCTCCTGGAGACCGAAGAAAACCGAATCGACTCCCCCGCCGGAGGGATCGTACAACCCGATGAACTCCCCCTCCCTGTCCAGCTTGAACCCGGTGTGGAGGCGGGCCGGATCGTGCTTCCGGTCCTTGCCCGAAGCCCAGATCAAAAGGTATTGGTGCGGGGGGATAGAGACCTCGGGAAAAACCCACTTGCGGGGCCGGTCCGGATTGTCGGAGATGGAATAATCGCGCAAACTGACCGGATCTTCTCCAATATTTGCGAGCTCGATCCAGTCGCTGTAATCCCCGTCCTCATCCGTGCCGGTCGTGCCGTTGCTCGCCATCCATTCGTTGATCACCAGGGACCGGGAAAAAAGTCCGGGAGCCGGCAGTATACATAGAATGAGAACCCAATAGAATAAGAAGCGATACGGCATTTCTTCCCTCCTTCCGGATTAGAGGAAGACGGGAAACGGAACGCGGGGATGGGAAAAATTCGCAATCCGAAATCCGAAATCCGAAATGCTTTTCCTACATTTTCTCCGGCTTCGAGATGCCGAGCAGGGAGAGTCCGTTCGCCAGGACGGTCCGCGTCGCCCGGCAGAGCGCCAGCCGCGCCTGCGAGGCCTCCCGGTCTTTCGAAAGGACGCGCAGCGATTCGTCCTCCTTGCCGGCATGCTGAAACCGGTGATACAGCGTGGCGAGTTCCTCGAGATAGGCGGGGATCCGGTGCGGCTCGAACTGTTCCGCCGCATCCGACACGACCTCCGGGAAAGTCCCGAGCGCCTTGATCAGATCCATTTCTTCGGGAGCCCGGAGCCGGGTCAGATCCGCCTCCCCGTCGGGATCGAGGCCGGCCTCCCCGGCCTTGCGGAGGATGCTCGAAATCCGTGCATGGGCGTACTGGACGTAGTAGACGGGATTCTCGTCGGATTGCGTCTTGGCCAGCGTCAGGTCGAAATTGAGATGGCTGGACATCGACCGGTTGAGGAAAAAATACCGCGTGACGTCTGCGCCGACCTCGTCCATCAATTCGTCCAGTGTCACGAAATTGGCCTTGCGCGTGGACATCTTGATCTTTTCCCGTCCCTCGGTCAGTGTGACGAACTGATGAATCAGCACCTTCACGCGGGAAGGATCGTATCCGAGCGCCTCCATCCCGGCCAGCACGTCGGGATAGGTGGCGATGTGGTCCGCGCCGAAGATGTCCACGATCAGATCGAAGCCGCGGTCCATCTTGTCCTTGTGATAGGCGATGTCCGGCAGCCGGTAGGTGGGTTCGCCCGTGGATTTCACGATGACGCGATCCTGCTCCATGCCGAAGCGGGTGGTCCGGAACCAGGTCGCGCCGTCCGCCTCGTAGGCCAGGTCTTTCCCGCGGAGGGCCTGCAAGACCGCATCGATCTTGCCCGTCTCGTACAGGGACTTCTCATTGTAAAACACGTCGAACCGGATGCCGAGCCGGTCGAGCGTCTGCCGGATCAGGGCGAAGATTTCCTGCTCGGCCAGGCCGCTGAAATAATCGGTCGCGTCGCCCGATTTCAGGGAATCGCCTTTTTCCTCGACCGCTTTCTGCGCGATCTCGCGGATGTAGGCGCCCTGATAATACTCGTCGGGGAACGTCACGGCCATGCCGATAAGCTCCAGATAGCGGAGCCGGACGGAATCGCCCAGCACGCGCATCTGCCGGCCCGCATCGTTGAAATAATACTCGCGCACGACCTCATGGCCGGTCGCCTCAAGCAGCCGGGCGATGGTGTCGCCGATCACGGCCTGGCGGCCGTGGCCGATGGTCAGCGGCCCGGTGGGATTGGCGCTCACGAATTCGACCTGGGTTTTCTTCCCCTTGCCGCGGTCGGAGCACCCGTATTTTTTTCCGTCCCGGAGAATCCGGCGGAGCGTCTCGAAGAAATAATCCGGATTCAGGGTGAAATTGATGAATCCGGGACCGGCGATTTCGGTTTTCAGGATCAGGCCGGAATCCAGCCGCAGGTGCCGGAGCAATTCCTCCGCGACCTGACGCGGATTCTTTTTAAAATGCGAGGCCAGGACCATCGCGAGGTTGGACGACAAATCGCCGTGTCCCTTCTGTCTGGGCCGGCCGATCTCGACCGCCGGGAGCGACCCGGTTGAGAGACCGAGGGTTTCGGCGGCCCGGATGAGTGCATCGATGAGGACGGTTTCAACGGACATCATCCGTCCCCGACCGTTTCTGTTTTCGCGTCTCCCCAGAGCCGTTCAAGTGCATAAAATTCTCGTGCCTCCCTGCTGAACACATGGACCACCACATCCACAAAATCGAGCAAAACCCAGTTCAGGTGATCATATCCTTCGCGGTGCCAGACCCGCTCTCCCTCTGACTTCATGCCGTACTGAACGGCGTCTGCGATGGCCTTGACCTGGATATCCGATTCACCGTGACAAATCACGAAGAAATCGGCCATCGTCGTCAGGGGATACAGGTGTAAAATCGAGACATCGACCGCCTTTTTGGACAGGGCGTATTCCGCGATTTTCCTGGCGAGTGTTGAAGATGCGGGTTCCTTCACTTAATTCTCCATCCTGTTCCAGGCGCCCAGCGACCGGAAATCGCGCCCCAAAATGACCGTCGCATCGATGAGATAGGCCGGGTTGACTTCCTGAAGGACACGTATGCGATCGAGGCCCAGCGCGTCCGCGATCCTGAAAACGGATTGCAGATTCCCCCGCCGGTCGATCACCACGGTCTTCTCGACGTTGTAGGTTTCATAATCATCCGTCCGGATCACATCGAAATCGGCCTGACGCAGATAATCCGTGAATCGGGAGGCCAGCCGGTTCACGCCGCACCCGTTGAGTACTTCGATCTGGAGGACGCGTTCGGGTTGTTCCTGTCTTGTTCGCGGCGCGTCCGGGATCCGGGGTCCGGTCCAGCGCCGGACAATAAAGAAAACCAACACCAGGTTGACCGTGAGAATCAGCCCGATCAGCGACTTAAATAGGATACGACGCCAATCGATGCGTATGGTCTTGCGGGGGCGTTTCCTGCGAACCGGTTTTCCCGGGGTCTGGTCACGCGTCAGCGTCCGTGTCCGGCGCCTGCTCCGTGGGGCCAAGACCTCCCTCCCTCAACGGATAAAAAAATGACCGGGTCGTTTCCCGGTCGGGATGTAAAAAACAGCATGATATAGACGCAGAAAATCCATCCCTGTCCAAGATCATCGTCTCCGGTACAAGGGCGACATCAGCGGGGACGGATAGGACTCGTAATCGAGTTTGATGGACAGGTTATCCATGGGCCGGTATTCGAGCATGGCCCGCTGCAAAAAAACCTTGCCCTGCTGATCGGACATCATCGGCTGACCGCCGAGTGGCTGATGCAGATAACCCACCCGGATCTGCATCATGAGCGGATCGGAGAACCGGTAATTCATCGTGTTCAGATAGAGCCCCTGATTGTATCCCCGGCCGCCGAGGGACAGGAAGGACAGGGAATAGCTCTGCTGCATCTCGAATTTGGCGGGATCGATCAGGGAATTCAGGAAACCCGTCGGTCTCCGGATGACTTCGTCCGGCTTGAAGAAGGTTTTCCTCGTCCCGTCCGTCTGTGCCGCCACGGATGCGTAAATCATCAACCAGGCCGCGATAACGCCCATGCCTGTCCGTTTCATGGTCTGCTCCGTATACGCGTTTTATACCACCAACAAAATACGTAATTCATGCGATAAAAGTCAACCTGTTTTTCAGCTTCTTTCTGTATAAAAAAACCCCGGCGGGGATGGTTTGGTTCCCACCGGGACGCATGGTTTCCACCCCGCCTGTCGTTTCAATGCGGACGGTTTGACCGGGACAACAACCGGAGCATCCCCCCTCCTCCCGCTACGACAGCCCGTACCGCCCCGGTTCCGGGTATTGCTCCCGGATGAAGCGGACCAGCGCGTCCTCCCAGTGCGGCATGCGGTCGATGCCGAGTCGTTTCAGCCCCGCGTTTTCGAGGACTGAATAGGCGGGCCGTTTCACGGCGGCGGGGAAATCGGAGACGCTGCACCGGACCAGCGGCGTCTCGATTTGAAGCGTCTCGAAAATCACCTCGGTGAAATCAAACCACGAACACGCGCCCCCGCACGTCATATGATAGACCCCGAAATCCGCCTGATCGAGGAGGGAGAGGGTGTTCCGTGCGATTTCGAGCGTCGGGGTCGGCGAGAGGATCTCGTCGTCCACGACACGGATTTCCTCCCTGCCGGATGCGACCTGCCGGAGGATCGCGGTGATGAAATTGTCGCCTTTCACCAGGCTGGGCGTCCGGCCGTAAATGCCGGAGATGCGGACGACAAAATGGCGGGCGCTGTAGTTGCGGGTGAAATATTCACCCAGCAGTTTGGTGGCCGCGTATACGCTCTGGGGATTCGGGCAATCCGTCTCGACGTAGGGTGTCTGCTTCGATCCGTCGAATACGTAATCGGTGCTGAAATAGACATTCACGACGCCGAGCGCCTCCGCGGCCTGGGCCACGTTCAGCGCCCCCCGGCCGTTCACCTGCCAGGCCGTATCCTGATGGGTCTCGCAATCCGGGACCCGGTGATAGGCCGCCGTATTCAGCACGGCGTCCGGCCCGATCGCGGTCAGGACCCGGAGGACCCGGTCGGCCTCCTCGACCCGGACATCCGAGATCGTCAGCGGATGCACCGCGTGGTCTTCCGAAAAGACACGAACCAGATCGCTGCCGAGCTGGCCGTCCGCGCCGATGATGGCGATTTTCACGCTTCCTCCCTGTTCGCGTGTTCAGTTCAAAGACGTCCCGGGGCCGGACGGAATATCGGGCTCATTTCCCTTCGGGCTTGGATTCAACACCCCTTTTCCGTTCCGATGAAAACGCATCCATTTGCACGGCCAGCCGCGAAAGCGATGATCCCTCCACGGCCTTGACCGCAATATCCTGGACCTGCTGGGCCGCCTTTTCGAGTTGTTTAGACAACTGTACGATCTGGGCGTTCTGGTTCTTGACCGTCTCCTCGAGCGCCTGAATCCTCCCTTTCAGCACATTGCGTTCGCCGTCGAACAAGGCCTGACTCTGAGCCTCTGCCGTGTCGGATTCTTTCTGGAGCCGTTCGGTGGTCTCTTCGATCGCTTTTTGTACGTCTTGTTCCCGCCCATCCTCCAGCTCGCGGATCCGTTTCTCGAGCGATTCGACCGCTTCCTCACGCGCCCGAACAGCCTGTTCCCGGTCGGTTATGGCTTTTTCCGCCGCAGCCTGTTTTTCGGCCAATTCCTTTTCCAGTTTCCCCGTTTCATCGGCCAGTTTGTCCCTTACGGCCTGCTGCTCACGCCTGAACTGGTATTCGTATTCCTCCCGCTCCCGTTTTCTCTGTTTTTCTTCCTGCTCTCTTCTTTCCTTCAACTCCGTCTCAAAAGCAGACTTCTCCTTTTCCCAGGCGTTCCGCGCCTGCGCCATTTCTTCTTCGAATGACTGCCTCTGCCGATTTTCCGCCTCGATCAGGGCGCCAAGGCTGATGGCCGCTTTCTGAATCTCGTAGATCTCGGAGAGTTCTTTCTCCTGAATTTCGACGGCCTGTCTGACTGCCTGATATCGCGATATTTCACCTTCCAACTTCTCCATGATCATCGTCAACGTCTTGCCCAGATCGGTTTTAAGCTGGTTCAGACTCTGCGAAACTCCGTCGAGGGAGAGCGCATCCGCGGTTTTCACCACTTCACGTACCCTTTTTTCTTCCGCTTTCTGTTCCGGCTTCATTGCGGCCTCCCGCTTTTCCTGGAGTTCTCTGAGTGCTTCATGATAGGCATCAAGGATTTCCTTTTTCTTGTTTTTCTCCGAGACCTGGGGTACCGGTGGTTTTTCCGTCATGTCGTCACCCTCCTTTTATGGATTTCCGTCTTCTCTGAATGCCTGATAAATGGATTTCGCCGTCCGCGTGCCGATCCCGGGCAGACTCCGGATCTCAGGAATCCCGGCCAGGCAGAGACTGTGTATCGAGCCGAAATGATCGAGGATGATTTTCGCCTTTTTCCATCCAATATGGGGAACGGACTGGATCATCCGTATCTGTATAGCGCGTTTGTCCGCAGGCGGATCCGGACGCCATGCGCGTGTTCCCGCTCCCGCCGGGCGATAAGGATACCGGGCCGAGCAAACGATCATTTCCGCGGTCTCGAATGCATCTGCTGTCTGCAAAACCGGAATGTCGTACTTCAACATCAGCGCCATGAGCGACCCGAGGACCGCGGCACGCCGGATGCGGGAACGTGAGAACTCGGCTTTCTCACCTTCGAGGATCATGAGTTTTTGCCGGGGAAACCGCAATAGATCATCCGCCTGATGCCAAAGCCGTCCTGTGGTGAGCGACAGGATGAAATCCGGTATCGTTTTCCTCTCGATCAGCACCCGTCCGTTCGCCAGATAATCTCCGAAAGGCAGCCGTCGGACAAGGACTCGTACGCCGTCCGTCGCCTGGAGAAGCGACGGCACGGACGATTTCCCTTCCCGGTCGTCCACGATGATCGAAATCGTTTTTATCAGGGCCATGGCCCGGCCATTTGATGGTTTGTGATACACGAATTCGCATCGGAAGGGGGAATCCTGTCCGGTAAAAACCGGATCGCATCCCCCATGGCCTCCCGACCTCCCGGATCCAGGAATCTATTCAATATACCGCCGCGTGAGAGGCGGCGGTTTCTCAAAACATCCCGGAACGACAGATATACCCACCGCCCGGTCGTCTTTCGGAACCGAACGGCCGGATTCCGCGGTTCAATCGGCATCCAGCATGTCCGCGACGATCACCAGTTCGTACCCCTTGCCGCGCAGCCCCGAGACCATTTCGGGCAGTTTCCGGTGCGGAAAGTCATCGGTCCGTTCTGAACCGAGATGCATGAGGATGATGGCCCCGTTGGCCCCGTCGCCGGGCCTCCTGGCGAACTCCAGGATTTTCCCGAGAATTTCTTCGGAAGTCCGGTAAATGCTCGACGTTTTGTCCGCCACCCAATCGGCGGTATCCATCGACTCCCGCCAGCCGCGTCCCGTGGTCCAGCCGACGTGTCTGTATCCCGCCTGCGCCGCCCATCCGAGGATTTCCGGATTGTATTCACCGTAAGGCGCGCGCCAGATCGGGGACATTTCCTTCCCCGTGACCCGTTTATAGAGGGCCGCGGTCTTCTCGAGTTCCTGCCGGATCATCCCGGCGGACACGGAAGGCAGGGTCTCATGCCGGCTGTTCTCCGCGTATGTGGTCAGGTGCGGATGGCTCCAGGTGTGATTGCCCACCATATGGCCCTCTTCCGCGATCCGCATGACGGTCTTGGGATACTTCCGGATGAACTCGCCGGTCAGGAAGAAGGTGGCCTTGACGCCGGATCCGTCCAGCAAATCGAGGATTTCCCCTGCGATGTTGTCCATGGATCCGCCGTCGAAGGTGAGGGCGACCTCCTTCCGGTCGAGGGGACCCCGGGACAGGTCGCGGGCCAGATGACTCAGCAGGGGCGGACCGTAGGTCAGGGTCAGGGACTGGAGGACGTGGACCTCTCCGGACGGATGGAGCGCACGCACCTCGATCTTGTTCTGTCCGCGGCGCAGGAGGACGCCGTCGAACGAAAACCGGCCCTGTTGCGGGAGGGTCACCCGGTCGACCCGGTCGTCGATGGAGAGCGACAGGATCCAGTTTTCATCGGCCCGGCCGCCGATGTCGATCCGGTTCCGCGTGACCATCCCGCCCTGGATGTGCGGGCTCATTTCGGCGGGGGGAAGCCCGCTGGTGTCCGCCTCGGCCGCCAGCCCGGCAGCCAGGAAGATCCGGTCGTTCAGCCGGTCCACCTGCCGTCCGAGCCGGATCAGCGCGATGATGCAGACGATCAGGGCGGTCAGCATCACGGCTTCTCCGGCTATGCGGAGCTTCCCGCGGCGGAGAGGAAACAGGGAAGCGAACCCGGATACGACCGCGGATCCCGCGCGCCGCGACGCGAACCGGAAGAGGCAGCGGAGGCTGCAGAAGAATCGGCCGAAAGCGGACCGTCGCGTTTCCTGACCGGTCGTCTCCCCGCAGCCGGCACAGGGTTCGGCCGCCGGTTTCCCGGAAGGAGTCCGTCCGGATTCTGTTTTTTTGGACTTCGCCATCATACGCCCCCGGATGAAAACGATCTGTTCGAATCTTTAAAAAGTAACGGAATTCACACAGAATGTCAAGCCGGAAAAAAGATCGGACCGCAATCGCCCACGGCAATGTGGGACGGAATAATCCGGCATTTTCGGAATTTTTCCCTTGACTTTCACTCCTCCCTTCATTATCATATTCCTGCCTTTCCATCCTCACATCTCTGTTTCAGCATCCTACGACTTTTTGCGCAACCCTCGGGACTTCGGCATCGCAGTCGTCTTGTACTGCCTCATCCGGGCTGGCTTCTTTTTGGGGAAAGGGAAACCGGTGTGTCTCACCCATTTATCAAAAGGAGGTCCAAGATGAAACAGGGAAAAGCACGGATTGTCGCCGGCATGCTGGCCGCGGCGGCCATGGCCCTGGGCGCCGGCCCGGGGGACGTCATCCTCAGCGAGATTGCATGGATGGGGACGGCGGCGGGCTATACCCATGAATGGATCGAGCTGTACAACACCAAAGGATCGGCGATCGATCTGACCGGATGGACTTTGTCGGCGGCGGACGGCACCCCGAATATCAGTCTGACCGGAACGATTCCCGCCCACGGATATTACCTGCTCGAGCGATCATCCGATGAAACCGTATCGGATATCGCGGCGGACCGGATCTATTCGGGGGATCTGGGAAACGGCGGAGAGACGCTACAACTGAAAGACGCTTCTTCCAATCTCATCGATGAGGTGGATTGTTCTGAAGGCTGGTTCGCGGGGTCCAATACGACAAAATCATCCATGGAGCGCCGCCACCCCGGAGCCCCGGGTTCCGATCCGAGCAGCTGGGATACGAACAACGGGATCATCCGGAACGGAACCGACGCCAACGGCAATCCAATCAACGGAACCCCCAAAGCGCAGAACAGCGTGTATGACGCCTCGCTCTCGGTCCGCCTATCCGGGTTTTACGCCACCGTGGAAAAGGACGCGGTGCACATCCGCTGGGAGACGGCAAGCGAAGTCAATACCCGGGGATTCCATCTCTCCCGCGGGACCGAGAAGGACGGGCCGTTCTCCCGGATCACGAGTGTGCCGGTCACGGCCGGGGGCAACGACGCCTTCGGCGGGCAATACGGATTCATGGATTACGATGTCCGGATGAACGCCGAGTACTGGTACCATCTGGAAGAACTCGACATCTTCGGCGCGCTCCATTCCCTGGGAAAACTGCGTGTCGTCACGGCGTCCCGCGGCCTGCTGCCGCAGGATCATCGCCTCATCGGCAATTATCCCAATCCCTTCAATCCCGAAACCACCATCGAATACGAAATCGGAAGCCGGGACAACGGCGTGGTTCACATCTCGATCTTCAGCCTGACAGGCCGGTCTGTAAAAACCTGGGCCTTCCCCGTCCGGCATCCCGGACGCCAAACGGTGCGATGGTTCGGGGACGACGATGCCGGCAACCCGTCGCCGTCCGGCATGTACGTGCTGCGCCTCTCGGTGGACGGATGGCCGGCCGGGAGCCTGAAACTGATTAAGACGGAATAATCCGGACCGGCGTTTGTCCTGAAACGCGAACCCCGGCCGCACAAGACAAGGCCTGAGCCGAACCCTGTCAGGGTTGCCATCCGGCCGTTATGACCGGTCACGCATCATGGCCGATCCCTGATACGGTTCGGCCGCTGTTTACATGAATTCTTGTAAAAATGCATTATACCTTGAATTTGATCTTTAAAAATGAAAGGAGCGGCTCAAAAAATCCAATTTGTCCGATTCTTGTCCTCTCCGGCATCGCATGTGAATCCTGCCATGAAACGCGGAATCACCGTGACCGCGTCACCCCGGTCTTTTCGCAATCCGTTTCCACGGGACATCGGCTGCACCACGGGCTGGTCGGATGACAGAGGCTCTGTCCGAACGCGACCAGGATGTCGTTGATGGGGATCCACCAGGCCGGGGGGAGCTTTGCGCGCAGGGCGAATTCCGTCTCCCCGGGCGTCCGGGTCCGGACATAGCCGAAACGGTTGGTGATGCGGTGCACATGCGTGTCCACACAGATGCCGGGTTTGCCGAATCCGAGGGTGACCACGAGATTGGCGGTCTTACGTCCCACGCCGGGGATCTTCAGCAGTTCATCGAGATCGGCGGGAACCCGGCCGCCGTACCGGTCCAGCAGCATCCGTGAGACGGCATGGAGATTCTCCGCCTTCCGCTTGTAGAATCCGACCGGAAATATCAGCACGCGGATTTCCTCGGTGGATAGGGACAGCATCGCCTCCGGCGTCGTCGCCTTCGCGAACAGACGGCGCGAGGCGGCCGTCGTGGTTTCGTCCTTGGTGCGCAGGCTGAGCAGGGTCGAGACGAGGATCTGAAAGGGATCGTTCGAACGTTCGGCCACGAGCGTGACGATCGGTACCTGCCAGTTGCGGGATTCTCTTTGCAAAACGGTGAGGATTCTGTCCAGCGTTTCTGTCGTCATCGTCAACCGGGATCCCTCTACAAATATGGGGGGCGACACCCTGCCGCCTTAAAGAGGAACGGAATAATAACCGTCCCTGCCTCGTGGCGCACGGATTCTTTCGCATGAAACTTTTCCGTACCCGGGATTCATCACCCCGGCATCCTTTCCCGGAAGCGGTCGATTTCCCGGCGCTCCTTCTTCGTCGGCCGGCCCTTGTATTTCGGGGAATGCTTCTTCCCGGCCTGCCGCATCTGCCGGATCAGTTCCTGTTCCGTCTCGGAAAGATGCATGGTCTCCTCTTCATGATACAGCTCCCGGGCCGCGGCCGGAGGCAGGCCGCGTTCGGCCAGGCCGAGCACGTCGAGATTGCGGTATCTCCCCCTGTGATGGATCGTGACCCGGTCGCCGACACGGAGGGCCTTGTGGGGCTTGGCCGCGATGTCGTTAACCTTGACCTTGCGGCCCTCGCACGCCCCGGCGGCCTGGGAGCGGGTCTTGAAAAACCGGGCGGCCATGAGCCAGCGGTCGATCCGCACCGTTTCGGGAGGAACTTTCATGATATCCAACATAAAGAAAACCGGGGAAATTTGCAAGAAGGCGGGTGAAAATTTTCACGGCCCCGGACAGACGGATTCCGAATCCGGTGCGGCCGGGAAAACCGGTGATTTGCCGCTTGGGATTTGGTTCTTTGATTCTTACATTGATACGGAAATGGAAACATCCGCCATGGATCAAACGTAAACTCCACCAAATCCATGATCACGGGAGAGATCGTTGTCCGTTCAACTCGAAAAATTCACCGTCGCCTACGGCCCCACCATCGCGGTGGACGCGGTGACGGCTTCCTTCCCCGCGGGCACCACCGGCCTCCTCGGCCCGAACGGGGCGGGTAAATCGAGCCTGATCAAGGGGCTCCTGGGGCTGGTTTCCGTGCGGTCCGGCCGGGCCGCCATACTCGAACACGACGTGGCGACGGAATGCAGGACGATCCGCCGGTTCGTGGGATACATGCCCGAGGACGACTGTCTCATTCCCGGACTGACCGGACTCGGCCTCGTCCGCTATGCCGGGGAACTCTCCGGCATGCCGCCGCAGGACGCCATGCAGCGCGCACACGAGGTCCTGTTCGCGGTGGGGCTGGGCGAGGCGCGTTACCGGAAAGTGGAAACCTACTCCCAGGGCATGAAGCAGCGCATCAAACTCGCCCAGGCCATCGTCCACGATCCCAAACTCCTGTTTCTCGATGAGCCCACGAGCGGCATGGACCCCAGGGGCCGCCAGGAAATGCTCGACCTGATCCGGGAAATCTCGGGCCGCGGCGCCATGAGCATCGTGCTGGCGACCCATATCCTCGTGGATGTGGAACGGACCTGCGACCGGGTGGTCATCCTGACCCGGGGACAGGTAAGGGAGGACGCCCGCATCGAGGACCTGCGCGGCGAGATGGCGAGCGCGTTCACCGTCCGTATCGAGGGCGACCGCGCGGCCTTTGAATCCTTTCTCAGGGGCAGGGGCTGTGAAGTCCGCGCGGACGACAAACAGGCATTCGACGTGACCCTGCCCGCACGCACGCCGCCGAACACCCTGTTCGCCTGGGCCGAAGAAGCCGGGGTCGTCGTGCGCAAACTCGTCCCCGCGATCCAGACGCTCGAAGATGTATTCGTCAAACGACTCGAGGAGGAACACCGTGCCCATCTATGATCAGGCCTATAAACCCTGGGAGGGCGCGTTCGTCACGAAACCCGGGACCTGGTGGGTGATCGCCCGCACGGGCGTCCGGACAGTGTGGCAGAAATGGCTGATCCTCCTGTTGATTTTTTCTTCGTTCCCCTTCGCGGTCCGGGCGGTACAAATTTATCTGAACAGCCGGATCGGAGGCGATTCCCAATTCGAGAGCATCGCCAAACAACTGGAGATACACGGGGGGTTCTTCGAGGGATTCCTGAAGGGGCAGGGTTTCATGCTGGTTCTGGTGTTGGTGATCGCCGGCGCCGGGCTCATCGCGCGCGACCGGGAATCCCGCGCCCTGTCTCTCTATTTTTCCCGTCCGGTGGAGTTCCGGGACTATGTCGGCGGAAAATTCCTCATCCTCGCCTTTTATGCCGGACTCATCACCCTGGTCCCGGCCTTGTTGCTCTTCGTGATCCAGCTTTTTTTGACCGGAGACGCCTCTTTCTTCAGGGAATTTTACTGGATACCCTTCTCCATCCTCGGTGCGTTCGCCGTGTCGGTCGCCGTACTCGGGGGGATGATGCTCGCGGTCAGCGCGGCCGCGGGTTCGCGCTCCGCCGCCGTCGTGTTTTTCGCGGTGCTCTGGTTTCCGGAAATCATACGCAACATCCTCTCCCGCATACCGGCGGCCGGATACTTCTCGGTCGGCGCGAATCTCAGGCAAATCCTCTCCGTCTTCTTCGGCACGGAACGACCCTACGACTTTTCCACGGCCGGCGCGGCCGGCGCGCTCGCCGTATACCTCGGTATTTCCCTGGCGGTTCTCCGCCTGCGGATCCGGCCCACGGAGGTGATCCGGTGATCCTCGAAGCCGCACAACTGTCCAAATGGTACGGGCCCGTCATCGGCGTGAACAACCTGAGCTTCACCATCGGGCCGGGCGTGACGGGATTCCTGGGACCCAACGGCGCGGGGAAATCCACCCTGCTCAAGCTGATGACCGGCCAGCTCAGGCCGAGCAAGGGGACGGTGCGGATCGACTCCCGGCCGGTCTGGAACAACCCCGGAATCAACACGCATCTCGGATACTGCCCCGAGCAGGATGCGTTCTGGCGGTTTCTCACGGGCTGGGAATTCGTACACGGGCTCACGCGGATGTATGGATTCGCGGAATCCGAGGCCTGCGAACGCGCCCGGTCCGCCATTCAAACCGTAGACATGGAGGCGCACGCGGCCAGGCGGATCGGCGGATACAGCAAGGGCATGCGCCAGCGCATCAAGCTGGCCCAGGCGATCGCCCATGATCCGGACGTCCTGTTCCTCGACGAACCCCTGAACGGTATGGACCCGGTGGGCCGCAGGGAAACGATCCGTCTCATCCGCGGGATGGGCCGGTCCGGTAAGACGGTGGTGGTGTCGAGCCATATCCTGCACGAGGTCGAGGAGATGACCGACACCATCCTGCTCATCAACCACGGGCGGCAGCTGGCGCACGGCAACATCTTCGAAATCCGGGAGCTGATCGACACCCACCCGCTCAAGGTGACGATCCGCTGCGACCGGGTCAACGTCCTGACCTCCAAATTGATGGAATTCGACGACGTGCTGAGCGTCGAATTCGACCGGGAAAAGGGACAGCTCACGGTCGAAACCAACCGGCCGGGGGAATTCCACAAACGCCTGCCCCGGATCGTGCTCGACCATGACATCCGGATCCATTCGCTCTGGTCTCCGGACGAGAATCTCGAGGCGGTGTTCGATTATCTGGTGAGGTAACCGTGACCTTTCTGATCCGTTTTTTCATCCGCATCCAACTCAAGAGCCGCAGGCTGGCGGCGACCGCGCTTCTCGGGCTGTTTCCCGTGGCGGTCTGCCTGCTTCTGATCCTGATCCGTTCCGTGCTCGAGAATCACGACGTCTCGATACACCGTCTCTATCCGCAGGTCAGCTTCTTCCTCTACCTCCACTTCCTCCTGCCGATCCTCGCGGTGTTCGTAGGCAGTGGAATCGTCGGTGACGAAGCCGGAGAGCAGACCCTGTCCTATCTCACCTCGCGGCCGATTCCCAAATGGAAATGGTATCTCGCCAAGTTTCTGGCCCAGCTTATGATCCTCGGCGTCGTGCTGCTGATTTCCCTGCTTCTCTCCTACACCCTGCTCCACATTCCGGGCGGCATCCGGGGATGGCTGGAAGATTTACCGAACCTCGCAACCAGCCTGGGCGTGCTGGCGCTCGGCCTGGCCGCTTATCTGTCCCTGTTCTCGCTGTTCGGGGCGGCCTTCAGGAAACCCGTCCCGTCGGCCCTGCTCTTCACCTTCGGCTGGGAGAATCTGGTCGCCTACTTTCCGGGCAATGCCAAACTCCTGACGCTCGTGCATTATCTGCACAGCCTGTTCCCCACCTTTTTCCGCGCCCGGGCCCAAGGCATCCTGGGAATGCTTCCCTTCGAATTCCGCCTCGCCGGAGAATGGACGGCGCTGATTGTCCTGATCCTGATCACGGCCGGATGTCTTGCCGGCGGTGCGGCGATCCTCACGCTCAGGGAATACCGTCTCGACCGGGACTGAACCGGATTCCGGCATTGGATCGACCGGCAATTCCGAAAGTCTTTCATTTTTTTCTTGAATCGGACTCCACGATTTCATAGATTGTTACCGCTTATCTTCACAGGAATCCTCCATCATTGAGAGGCGGGAATCAGGAGACTTCCTCGCCGCACGGAGACGGAAAGGATGTTCACGATGCAGGGAACCGAACTGGCCGTTTGGATCGACATCGCCATGAAAATCGGGATTCTGATCGTCGCAATTCTGGCGCTGATCAAATGGTTCGGTTATATCGACCTGAAAAAGAAGGAACTCCATCTCCTCCACGGGGGGAGCCCCGTCTCCCGGAAAAACGAGCCGGCCGTCGGCGGATCACGCCCGGCTACCCGGAAAGTGTTCGACCAGGTGTTGCGGAAAGAAGATGTGATCACTTCCGGAGACGAAGAGGAAGACATCCCGGAAGAAGAGTTTTTCCGGGCGTTGAATCAGAAAAAGTAATCCCGTTCCGCGAGTCTGCCGGATCGGCCCGTCATTCAGAACATACAAGCCATTCTTCGTTCAGATTGGTTCTTCCTATTCATTCGCAGGATTTCCATCCCGTTTGGTGGACGGGATAAACACCATGGACGGCGCGCCCGGCGCCGTCCACAGCGTCCACCTCGTCCGTTTTGACCCCGCAGGATTACGCCTTCGGGTTCGGACCGTACCGGTTGTTCCCCTTCTGGCCCTCCAGCACCATGAACACCAGCAGGACAATCGCGCCGGCGACCGGGATAAACGCGATCAACAGCCACCATCCGCTGCGATCGGTGTCATGAAGACGGCGCACCGACACGGCGATTCCCGGGATCAGGATAAACAGGGCGTAAAGACCGCCCAGAACGCCTACCCCGCCCATGGCCGTGCCTGCCAGACCGGCTGCGCGGTCGACATAACTCAGCACAAAACTGATAATGAAGTTGAAAAGAAAGAACATCCAATACTCTTTACGCCGCGCCCGCCCGGTGAAAACCGTATACTTTTTGAGTACCCCGATGTACCAGTTCATCGTGTTCTCCTTTCATGGGTTTTCCAGTGATCAGAATGAACAACCGCCGGGATCCGGCCATGTATTGGCATGTCCGGCGGCCGGAGTGAACGTGCAATAAAATGGCATTATGTTTTTTTTCGTCAGGATTCGTATCGTTTGCAGGTTAAGCTATTCTTCACAAAAAAGCAACTGAAAACACCGGTAAACCGGAATATTCTTATGAGATATTGCTTTTTACACGAGAATTTCCTATGATTAGGGGGACAAAAAAAGGATATCTCTTGATGATGAACCGGAGAAAAAACCTGGAAAAGAAAATTCTCGCCTTCCTGAACGGATCCCCGAACCAAAGTTTCAAGGCGCGGGAGCTTGCGCGGAAGCTGGACATCCCCGAGCCGGAGTACCGGGACTTCAGGGATCTCCTCGGGTCGCTGGCGGAGGAAGACAAAATCACCCGGCACAAGGGAAACCGCTACGGAAAGTTTCAGGGCCGTGAGCGGGTCGAGGGCATACTCCATGTCAAGACCCAGGGATATGGATTCGTGATCCGGGAAGAAGAGGGCGAGGATGTGTTCGTGAGCCAGCGGAACATGGGGTCCGCACTGCATCACGACCGCGTCGAGGTGGAACTCTGGGCGCAGCCCGTCGGCAAATTGCCCGAGGGCCGGGTCGTCCGCATCGTTTCCCGCGGCCGCGAAAACCTCGTAGGCGTGTTTCAGGAGGGAGGTGCGTATCATTACGTCATCCCGGACAACCTGAAAATCACGCGGGACATCTATGTGTCCGAGGCGGATCGCGGCGGGGCCGGTCCCGGGCAGAAGGTGGTGGTGGAAATTCTGGACTGGGGAGACGCGGCGCGGATGCCGGAAGGCCGTGTGACCACCGTGCTGGGATATGCGGACGACCCGGACGTGGATGTGCTCTCCGTGATGCACGGCTTCGGCCTGCCGGACCGGTTCCCGAAAGCGGTGGAACGGGAGGCGGCGGCCGTCCCCGGCGGCATAACGGATAGCGAAACCGCGCGCCGGCTCGATCTGAGAAAGCTGCTGACCTTCACCATCGACCCGGACGACGCGAAGGATTTCGACGACGCCGTGTCGCTCGAGATCCTGCCGAACGGAAACCGGCGTCTCGGCGTGCACATCGCGGACGTGAGCCACTACGTCGTCCCCGGATCGGCCATGGACACCGAGGCGCTCCGGCGCGGAACCAGCGTGTATCTGGTCGACCGCGTCGTCCCGATGCTGCCGGAACGCCTTTCGAACGAGCTCTGCAGCCTCCGTCCGGAAACGGACCGGCTCGCCTTCAGCGTGCTCATCGAAATCACGCCGGAAGGGGAGGTGCTCGGCGAGGAGATCCGGGAAAGCCTCATCCACAGCCATTTCAGGCTCTCCTACACCCGGGCCCAGGCACTCATCGACGGCAAGGAATCGGGATTCCCCGAAGAGCTTGTGCGGACTCTTCGGGACATGCAGGCCCTGAGCCAAATCCTGTTCGGGCGCTGGCGTGCCGCGGGCCACATCGATTTCGACGCGCCCGAACCGAAAATCGTGCTCGACGCGAAGGGCCGCCCCCTGGAACTCACGGTCCGCGAGCGGCTCGAAAGCCACCGCCTCGTCGAGGCCTTCATGCTGCTGGCCAACCAGACGGTGGCCGAATCCGTCCACCGGCTCCGCAGGGAATCCGGACGGAAATATCCGTTCGTCTACCGGGTCCACGAGAAACCCTCGGGGAAAAAACTCGACCAGTTCCTCCGGTTCGTCGGCGCGATGGGCCATCCCTTCGACCCGGGAAAGAAACTGACGCCCGCCAAACTGCAGCGCTTCCTCGAAGGCGTCCGCGACACGCGCCACGAAACGGTCATCCGGGAAACCGCACTCCGTTCCATGATGAAGGCGCAGTACACCACGGCCAACGTCGGCCATTTCGGACTGGCATTCAAACAGTACACCCATTTCACCTCGCCGATCCGCCGTTATCCGGATCTGGCGGTCCACCGCCTGCTCAAGGCGTATGGATCGGGAAAACCGGAACCGCCGAAAATGGCGGCCCCGCTTTCCGGGATCTGCAAGACGGCGACCGAACGGGAAATCAACGCCGCGGAGGCGGAACGGGAATCGATCCGCGCGAAGCAGATCGCCTACATGTCCGGCCGGATCGGGGAAGAATACGACGCCGTCATCTCCGGCGTGACCGGATTCGGCTTCTTCGCCGAGATCCCGGAAATCCTGGTCGAGGGTCTCGTGAAGGTCGAAGACCTCAGGGATGATTATTACCTGTTCGACGAGACCCGGCTCAGGCTGGTCGGACAGCGGACGCGCCGGATCTTCCAGCTGGGCGATCCGGTTCGGGTCCGGGTGACGCGGGTGTTGAAAGACCTGCGCAAGGTGGATTTCGGACTGGTCGAGGCATTGAATGAAAGGACGGACGACCGGAATTCCGCGCCGGTGCGCAAAAAACGCGGTAAAAGACGCGGAAAACAAAAGAAAACCGTCCCGCCGAATCCGGCCTGAAACCCGTACGGCGCGGACAAGGCCCCCCTCCTGAACCATGAAATATCAATGAGGCGATATGAACGAAGAGCAAAACCCCTTTCCGGATGCGGCGCTGGAAGATCTGCCCGCATCCCTGCAGGACGCCGTCCGCCGCGCAGGATGGACGACCCTCATGCCCGTACAGGCGCGGGCCATTCCGCGCCTGCTCGCGGGAAAAAACCTGCTTGTCCAGGCACGCACCGGAAGCGGAAAAACCGGCGCGTTTCTACTTCCGATGATCGAACGCCTCGACCCGGCCAAGCCGCAGTGCCAGGCGCTCATCCTCGTGCCCACGCGTGAACTCGCCAAACAGGTCGAAACCGAGACCGGGATGCTTTGCGGGGAGCGGGGACTCCGATCGGTCGCCGTTTACGGCGGCGTCGGTTATAAACCCCAGATCGACGCGTTCAAACAGGGCGCTCATATTGTCGTGGGCACGCCGGGCCGCATTCTCGACCACCTGCTGAGACGGACGTTTTCACTGAATCATCTCGAGATCCTCATTTTCGACGAGGCAGACCGCATGCTATCGATGGGTTTTTACCCCGACATGAAGAAACTCCAGCGGCACCTGCCCGATCGCCCCCTCCACGGCGCCATGTTCTCGGCCACATTTCCGGCCCCGGTGCGCCGGACGGCCGCCGAATTCATCCGGGATCCCGAATTCATCACGCTGAGCGAAGACCACGTGCATGTCACCGACACCGAACACGTCTATTACGTGATTCCGGGCATGGACAAAGACCGCAGCCTGATCCGCATCATCGAGATCGAGAATCCGGCCTCGGCCATCATCTTCTGCAACACCAAATCGGAAGTGCATTATGTGGCCGTCGTACTCCGGCAATTCGGATACGACGCGGATGAACTGACCTCCGACCTTTCCCAGTTGGACCGCGAACGGGTGCTGGAACGCGTCCGAAAGGGGACGCTTCGTTTCCTCGTGGCGACCGACGTGGCCGCGCGCGGATTGGATATTCCCGACCTCTCGCACGTGATCCAGTATGAACCGCCCGAGGACTTCGAGGCCTATATCCACCGGGCCGGACGGACCGGCCGCGCCGGCGCCGCGGGTGTCGCCATGTCTTTGGTGACCGAGCTCGAAAGAATCACGCTGAACCGGATCGCCAAACGCTACGGCATCCGCATGCAGGAGCTCCCCCTCCCCACGGACGCGGATGTGCAGACCATGGTCTCCGAACGGGTGACCGCCCTACTCGAAGCCCGCCTGCGTGAAAGGGATTCGCTGAAAAGGGAACGGAGCCTGCGTTTCGTGCCGCTGGGCCGCAGCCTGGCTCAGAGTGAGGATGAATCGGCCGTCATCGCCATGTTATTGGATGATTATTATCAGCAGGTGCTGCACGCCCCCGTGATTCCGCCGGAAGAACCCCGTGAGGAAAAGAAACCGGACAGGCCGCGCGAAGAGGGAAGGTTCAGACGGAGGAAACCGCGGAGGAGATAGGCCGCTACCCCCATCCGGACCGAAAACATTGTTCTTCCCGAAATCTTCCCTGCCGGATCCGTTTAGGAACAGATCATTCGGAACGCTCCGATATCGTCGGGAGAATTCCGTCCTGATGATCGCAGGGATATCGAGAAAAGGGACTCCGTCGGGGATTCGATACGTCGTGATCAGGATGACGGTTCCGGAAGATTTCCCGGAGTCTCGTGATTCCGAACTAGATGAAAAGGCGCGGCAACCGTTACCCCCACGTCGCCACGAATTCGGTCACCGGGGCCCCTTTGGCCATGGATTTCGTGATGGTCACGGATATGTTCTCGCATTTCATGAGTCGGAGGGCGCCTTCCATCCAGCCGCCGATCCCGACTTCGACGATGTGGTACGGTTCTTTGAATTTCACGATGTGCAAGACGACGCGTCGATCCGATGATTCGGCAACAGAAATTTCACCTTCTGGATAATAGCTGGAGAACACCCGGGAGGCCCGTTTGATGATGAACTGCGGGGATCCCAACCGGAAAAAGACTTTATAAAACGAATTCAGGGCGAAACTGGCGCTGAACACGCCGGAGTCCCAGGAGCCTCTATCATCCCCGCCGTAGAACATCTCGCACGCCTTCTCCGTGGGGACGACCACGGCATCGTAGATCAGATAGTTTTCGAATGCCAGGATGGAATTCCGATGTGTTTTTCGTCCCTCCGGCGGGAGAGATTGCACCCATTCATCGTAACGGGCCGGAAATTTCTCGCGGATGAATCCATTCAAGGCCAGAACGGCCGTCCCTTTCACCTGCATGGTTCTTTGGTTCGCCCCATGGGGCTCATCCCCCTCCTGTCGGAGGGCCGGCCCGCCTGGGAAGTTTGCATCCTGACGGGAACCTTTCAGGCACAGTCCGATAAGGGGACAGGATCCGCATGCCGATTTTCCGGGATCGTCCGGACAGGCGGTCCGTTTCCCGATCGTGCACAGGGCGAAATCGTATTTGACGGGATCCCCGGGATCCAGCCTGCGGAGCGCCTCGGTGATTCCGACCGCCATCCTCCAGTCCGCCGATTTCCGGGATGTCAGGCCGATCAGGGGCGCCAGACGGGCGATATGCGTATCGACCGGCATGATCAGCCTGGAAGGCGGGATGGACCGCCAGATGCCGAGATCCGGGGAATCGCGGCGGACCATCCAGCGGAGGAAAAGATTCAGGCGCTTACAGGCGGATCCGTCGGCCGGATCGGCGAGGAAATGCCGGATGCCCGTACCCCTGGCCGGCGGGCGGGCGTAAAAAGGAGACGGATCCATCGCAAGGAGAGACCGGACGAACCGCGAAAGGGCGGACCCGATATCCGCATCATCCGGATGAAATCCCTTCAGAAACAGGTTGAGGAGGCTCCCGTGACTGCGGACGACTGCTCCCGTCCATGACAGGAGCAGTCCGATGTCTCTGCCGCGATAGAACCGGTAGACAAACCCGTCGAAAATCCCGCCTGAGCGGCGGGATTCGAACCGCCGGACGAATTCATACGGAGACGGCCCCATCATCTCCAGGATCTCACGCACCGCCTTGCGGATCAGATCGTATTGCCCGATGGCGAGCGCCGAGGCGATGAATCCGGCGATTTCCCGGTCTTCCGGATCCGTATAGGGCCTCACCAGACCGAGCGGATCGAGATCGAGCCAGGAGGCGTCGAACTCCCGGTACAGGCGATCCAGTTCGGTCTTCAGCAAACCATCTCCTTCACCGCAGGAATAAGGTATCTTTGTTGCTCCTGCCCGCATCGACATCCCGCTCAGGGTCGTCATTTTTCTCCGGATGGATTCAAATCAAAGGACCGCCGGTTGGCGGGAAAATCCAGCCCGTCCCGGACTGGATTGAAACCGAATAAAATTAACAATTCTATCGAACAAAACAAGAAATAAAAAAGGACTTGCCGTCCCGCGTCTTTCCTTGACTTTCTTCTCAAATTGCCTATATTGAATACGACTCTGTTTGAATTTTTACCAATGTGTGGAGGAACCCATGTCATCTCCCCTCTCCGGTTTGAAACCCGCCCTGCTCTGGAAGCATTTCGACGCCATCCGGAAGATTCCCCGCTGCTCGAAAAACGAAGAAGCCGCCGGGGATTATGTGATGAATTACGCCCGCGAGAAAGGATTCGAATCCGAACGGGACAAAACCGGGAATGTCGTCGTGAAGGTGCCCGCGACGAAGGGACGCGAAAACGCCCCGGTCGTCGTGCTTCAGGGCCATCTGGACATGGTCTGCGAGAAGAACTCGGACAAGACATTCGATTTCGCATGCGACCCGATCGAGGTGATGGAAAAGGACGGCTGGCTCACGGCCAACGGCACGACCCTCGGGGCGGACAACGGCATCGGCGTGGCCGCCTCACTGGCCGCGGCCGAAGACCCGGACGGCGTGCACGGCCCGCTCGAACTGCTCTTCACGGTGGATGAAGAAACGGGACTCAACGGCGCGCACGGCATCCGGCCGGACTTCCTGAAAGGACGGATCCTCCTGAATCTGGACAGCGAGGAAGAAGGCATTTTCTCCATCGGATGCGCCGGCGGCGCGGACACGGAAATCACCCTGCCCCTTTCACGCCGATCCGGAGAAAAAGGAAAGCGGTTTTCCGTCAGGCTGTCCGGACTCCGGGGCGGCCATTCCGGCATCGACATCCACACGGGCCGGGGCAACGCCGCCCAGCTCCTGGCGCGCATGCTGTTCAGACCGGGAATCACCTTCGACCTTGTCTCGCTCGAAGGCGGTTCCAAGCACAACGCCATCCCGCGGGAGGCCTTCGCCCGGATCCTGACAGAGGATGAAAAGGGATTCCGGGACGCGCTCCGGAAACGGTTCGATGAAATCCGGTTCGAATACAAGGCCGTCGAAAAAGACATGAAACTCGAGATCGCACCGGCGGAAGGGGGTGAAATCCCGCTCGAGGACGCCTCGAAACAGCGCTTTCTCGGCCTGGTCACGGGTCTTCCCCACGGCGTCGTGGCCATGAGCCAGGAAATCGAGAATCTGGTCGAGACCTCCAACAATCTGGCCATCGTCAAGACCCTGACCGAAGCGGCCACGGTATACACCAGCACACGCAGTTCGATCCTCTCCGCGCTCGAAGCCGTACGCGAGAAGATCGAGGCGATCGGCATCTTGGCCGGCGCCGCGGTAAACCATCTGGACGGTTACCCCGCCTGGACACCCGATCTCGATTCCGAAATCCTCAAGATTCTGAAGAAAACATATCGGGACACCACGGGCAAGGAGGCGCGAGTCATCGCCATCCACGCAGGACTGGAATGCGGCATCATCGGCGAAAAATTCCCGGGCATGGACATGATCTCTTTCGGACCGGATCTCAGGAATCCGCATTCTCCGGACGAACGGGTCCATATCGCCTCGGTCGGGCGGTTCTACGACCATCTGAAGGCGACGCTCGGGACGCTGGCGAAGGGTTGAACCGCCGGTATTCACGGCATGAATGGTTTCTGACCGGTTCTGCCGGAGGGACGGGGTAACCGGACAGGATTCGACCTCTTCATCCCGGGATCCCGTCCGGAAAAGTCGCCGGACTGATTGAAGGATCTGCCGGTCGGATCGTGCCGTCATTCCGGCGGGAGACTGCGTGCGTATCACGGTCCGGACGGAAGGACCCGACCGTGCCGAAAACGGCTTCCGGATACGGGAGGGAGGAAAACTGGACGCCTTCGACTGGCGAATCGACAAACACGTCCTGGACCGGGCCAAGGCCTTTTTGTGCTGGGACACCTTTCAGAATCTGAGTATCCAGCTGATCGAAATCTCATCGGTCACGGGATACTTCCTGCCTCCCGAACGGGACCGAAGCACCATCGTCCTCTTCTACCGCCCGGGCAATCCGGATTACTCGCGTCCCCTCTTCCTGCTCTTCCACGAGGCGGGACATTGCATCCAGTACGAGGAATGGGAACGCACGGAACGCACGGCGGAATTCCACAAACACATGGAGACGGGAACCGGCGCCATCCAGTACGCGTTCGAGAAGGAAGCCTGGGATTGGGGGAGGGATATCCTGAAGGATTTCCTGGCCCGGGAAAATCTGGACGGGGACCTGCTTGAGAAATACGATACCTATTCGGCCGAGTGTCTGGCGAGTTACCGGTAGCCAGAATAACACAGAATCATCGCCCATAACCGATTGTGCGTCGCCTGTTTGTCAAAACTTGAATCTGAGAAAGAAAACTTCTTGAAGAATCCAGCCGATTATCCCCGTTCAGTCATCGCCTTCGATTTCGACGGCGTCATCTCCGACTCCGTCCACGACTCGTTTGTCACGGCCCTCAACGCCTATCTCGCGTTCGTGCCGGGAAATCGACTGCCTCTTGCATCCCCGATCGAGCCCGCCGGACGGATCTTCCAATACGAGCAAGAGGAACCCGGGTTGTTCGCACAGTTCCTGTCGCTTCTGCCGATGGGAAACCGGGCCGAGGATTACTATGTGATCCTCCGGGCCGTCGAGCAGGCGTGTGTGGACAAAATCAGCAGCCAGGACGATTTCGAATCTTTCCGGAACGCGATCGATTCCGGAACGCGGGAAGCTTTCCACACTTTTTTTTACCGGCACCGAATCGAAAGGCAGGACGCCGATCCCGAAGCCTGGGCCCGGCTTCTCCCGGCATTCCCCGGAATCCCGGAAACCATCCGGGAACTGTCCCGACGGTTCATCCTCGCGATCGCCACGGCCAAGGACCGCCGGTCCGTGGAGCTTCAGCTGAAGCATTACGGGCTGACGGACTGTTTCGCCCCGGAGAACATCCTGGACAAGGACGTCTCCGCCTCCAAACGGGGCCATCTCGTCCGGCTGCACGAACGGCTCGGCACCCCCTATCCGGACATCCACTTCATCGACGACAAGGTGCTGCACCTTTTGGACGTCTCGGGCCTCGGGGTAACATGCTACCTCTCGATGTGGGGATACAATTCGGCGCGCGAGCACGATATCGCAAGAGAAAAGGGATTCACCCTGCTCGACCTGGACCGGCTCGGACGGATCGGGGATCCGGGTTGAACGGCCCGGTCCGGGGGGACTCCCGGACCGGAGTGCCGATCCATCCTGGCATCAAATCTGCAGAACATTTTTACCGAACCGTTCGTTTAATCTCTACGAAGCCGTCATGCTCCGGCGGATTTTTCACTGCCGGAAGAGTCGGGACGGAAGAAAACGGCGGCCCCGGTGTAAATCATTTGGATTTGAGCGGGAAATTGATTATTTTTTCTTCCCGAAAATCGGGAGACACGGGATCGGGGATTTCCTCCTCGCCGTGGAGAAAAGAATTGGGGATGTCTCTTCCTGTCTGCACAAGGGGCGTTCCGTCGGTTTTCAGCAGGGAGTCGGAATCAGGGTATGTTCAGGAAAATCGGACAGTTTCTGCGCAGGGCGGATGTTTTCATCTGCATCCGGATATTCGGATGGAGCGGACGCAAATGGATCGACCGCGCCATGATCGCCGCATCCCGCCTGGGCGATCCGTGGGCCTACGGCGTGATCGGCCTGGCCGTCGTGGTGTTCGACTTTACCCTGAGCCTGCTCCTGCTGCCCGTCAGCCTGGTGTCGTTGACTATCGAAATCAGCATCCAGACGGCCGTCAAACGGACGGCCAGACGTCTCAGGCCGTTTCAGGCGCTGCCTGAAGACATCCGCATGCGGATCAGGCCGCTCGACGCATGGAGTTTCCCCTCGGGCCACGCCGCCGGTGCCTTCGCGATGGCCACGGTGCTGCGTTACTTCTATCCGCAGTTCGGAATTCCTTTCTATCTCGGCGCATCGACCATCGGTCTGTCCCGAATTTACAACGGCGTCCATTACCCCAGCGACGTGCTCGCGGGAAGCCTGCTGGGGTTCCTGTCGGCCCGGCTCGGCCTCTCGATCATGATCTAATAATAATACCAGACCGAACGGTAGTCTTCCGGATCCTCCCCCCTCGATTTCAGAATGTCCAGATAATCCGTGATGGACACATCCACATCGATAAAGGTTTCGGCCAGGGACAGATTCTTCTCCCAGGGATGGAATTCATACACGCGCCGACCGTCGGCCAGGATGGAAAGCAGTGAATGGTGCTGCTCCGCCCTCAGGTAATTCTTGCCGAGTCCGGGCACGTTGTACACCGCCTCATCGGTCCGGACCAGTCCGGGCATGAGCCGCGCCTCTTCACGGATCTCCTGCTGCAGCCGTGCAAGCGGCACCCGGTAGTCGCGGGTCTCCTCCTTGCCCTTGGTGTTGAAGGAATAATAGGGGTCCACACCGATCATCCGGAGTCCGTGGCGCAGGGCGACCAGCTCGAAACGCCGGCTGTTCTCCACCGTATACACCGCCTGATTGTAAACGGACATCCCGCGTTTCCGGAATTGCTGCACCGCCCGCAGTGCGTCGGGTGTAATTTCATAGACATGTTCGAAATGGGTCACGACCGCCACCTCGCGCCTTCCCGGAAGGTGGAATGCGGAAATCATATCGGCCAGGGCGTCGGTGACGCGCATGGGCAGGACGACGGGAACACGCGACCCGATCCGGATGCGTTCGACATGGTCGATCTCGGCCAGACGGGCGAGGACGGATTCCACCTGTTGATCGGACATCACCAGCGGATCCCCGCCCGTGACCAGCACCTCCCGGACCGCGGGATGATCCTGAATCCATCGCATGGCGGCCTCGATCTTGGCCGCCGGGGCCAGCGCCCTCTCCTCCAGACAATCCTCGATCTCCCAGTTGCGCTGGCAGTAGACGCAGATCTGGCTGCACGTGTTGTACGGTTTTAGGATGACGATCATCGGATACCTTCGCGTGATGAGATCGATGGGGGAGGTGTCGTGTTCGAGCATGAAGTCGAAAGAATAATCCCGGTCATCCCGGTGCCCGGCCATGGCCCGGACGTAATCCGTGGGCGGGATCACCTGTGCGCGTACCGCATGGTCACGCCTTCGATGTGTTTCCCGGTCCATCAGGGACGCATAATAGGGCGTGATCCCGAAGGGGATATGGTGTTTCCTCGCCTTGTCGATGGCCTCGGTCTCCTGCCGGGTGATCCGGATGAGTGATCCGAGGGTCCGGCTGTCGCGGATCACATGCTTCAGATGCCAGTCCGGATCCGCCCAGTCGTTTTCCGAGGCCTGAAAAGTTTTAAGGATGCGTTTGCGGTTCGCCTCACGAATGGGAAGGGTCTCGGGGTCGAGGCCCGTGGGAAATCCGCGGATCCGGTCCTGTACCCGTTCCGCGATCCGGTCGAGCTGTTCCGAACGCAGGATCGCCGCCTCCCGGCCTTTCTTGGACGCGAATGGCGGTATCGTCTCGGCGTCGTATACCCCGCTTTTCCCCCGGATGCCGAGAAAGAGACGAGTCATTTCCTCGAAGAATCCCCGGCCGAGGTTTTCCGGCAAAGCCCCGAGTTCTCCCCGGGCCAGCCGCCAGAGCAATTTCAGCGTGCTGAACCCGGCCAGGCGCTCGCTCCGCACGGACAGGATATTGCGGAACGCGTGCAGGCAGCGCATCTGGATCTCCCATTCGAGGGGTTGCAGCCGCCGGCTCTCGCGGGAAAGCAGACGGTGGGTTTCTTCGATGTAGGCGATCAAATAATTCCGGGCGGCACGCGGATCGGGGGCGTCCTTCAGCAGGTTGAAGACGGTCGGGTTGCACGACTCGAGTCTGCGAATGGATTGCTGCCGTTGTTTCTCCTCCATAAAACCGTACTCCTCTCTTGTCATAGCCTCTTGCCGTTCGGCCGTCAAACAGGACCCAATGTATGATACGTGCTCCACGCCGATTCAGGACCGATTCGGGGCGATGCGCGCCCGCGACGTACAGAGGTTTTACAACCCTGTTTTCTTTCGGATCCGGTCTTCCGCCTTCTTCTTTTGGGCTTCGATCTGCGATTTGGCCTGCTCTTCGATGATCTGCCTGGCCTGGTCCGCGCCCCTGCGTTTCACCTCGGCCAGGGCCTGATCGCTCAACCGGGATATGACCTGCGCCGCGATCTGCGCGGGCGTGCCCCGGAGATTCCGCATCTCGATCGTCGGCATGGTGAAGCGGGTTTCCCGGTCGCCCAGAGGCACGGCGAGGACATGGATCTGCGCCCCGGTGAACAGGATCCTGCGGATGGTGAGCTTTTTCTCTTCATCTTCCCTGGTGGATGCGGGCTGCCGGGACGGCGCGCCGCCTTCCGCTGGCAGGTTTTTCCGGATCTCGTTCAGGTTATTTTTATTCTCTTTGTTGATTTCCACAAAAATTTCAGGCGACCGGATCACGATCTCGTCGATGCCGATTTCTTCGCCTTTCAGGGATTTCAGGTCGATGTCCACCCCGATCTCGCCCAGGGAGAAGGCCTGTGGCGTCCTGAATCCGGCGGGATTGGCCACGGTGAGGCCTTCGATGCCGGCCGCGCCCTCTTTCAGGCGGATGCGGACCCGCCGGACCCGCACCGCGGTCTGCGTGGCCTGGGACCCGTACTTTTCGATGGCGGTCTTGACGATGAAATCGAGATGGGTCAGGAGATACACAATCGCCCCCGCGATGAGAATCACGAGAACGAGGAAGGCTATGAGTACGCCTTTCTTCCCGCCGCGTTTTTTCTTCTTCTTTGCCGCCTTTTTTGTTTTCCGGGAAGCCATACGCCCTCCGATTCGATTTGATGGATCAGATTTTTTTTCAACAACATCCCCCCTTCCGCCTCCGGCGGAGTCTCCCTTCGAAGGGGGACAATTTTGTCTCCCCTTCAGGCTTGCCCCGGCAAGCCTGAAGCCGGGGGGAGATCCGGCGTAGCTGGTAGAGGGGTGTCCTCACCCGACCTCCAAGATTTTAATCTCCTCCTCCGTCAGGCCGTATAAGTCTTACACCAGCCGGTCGATCGGATTATTGCATGTTTTGATGACTGGTTATTTCATGTTTTCAGGATGATTACGATCCGTTTCCCATTTTATAGGATTGTTGATGATGTATTCGCGGATGCGGTTCATTTCATTTTCGTTGCGGATGATGTGTTCATAATAATTCCGCTGCCATACAGGTGCGCCGGGTGTACGCCGTATTGTATTGATGCGCCGCGCGGAAAATGTTTTCAATTGCCGTACGATTTCGGACAATCCGTGACGCGTTGTAGGGGCGGGTTCTGAACCCGCCCCTACAACGG
>Ga0209614_1000258_pt1 | contig 48834 bp, 40 predicted proteins | sample BlaSprsedimmetaG_FD_185484 | JGI IMG/M metagenome (GOLD analysis project Ga0209614, IMG submission 185484) | Hot spring sediment bacterial and archeal communities from California, USA to study Microbial Dark Matter (Phase II) - Blank Spring... ...
AATGGTGCTGATGCTGCGCTTTTCCGCCAGTTCGATCATCCGGTCGGTGGACAGAAAACGCAGACCGCTGCGCCGGGCGATTTCACGTCCCACACTGTCTTTGCCACTGCCCATGAATCCGATCAGAATCAGATTTTGCATATTCGTTTCCGATATTGTTGAAAATTGGTTTTAATATCTTCGATGGCGTCGCCCCCGAACTTTTGAACGATGGCATCGGCGAGCGTCAGCGCCAGCATGGCTTCACCCACGACGCCCGCCGCCGGTACGACGCAGACATCCGCCCGCTCTTTCTGAGCCGCCACCGCTTCGCCGGTACGGATATCGGCGGATTGCAACGGCGTTCGCAGCGACGGCAATGGTTTAATCTGGATATATACGACAATATCCTCGCCATTGCTCATGCCGCCCTCGATTCCGCCGGCGTGATTGGTTTTCCGGTAAAAACCGTCTGTATTGCTGTAATAAATCTCATCCTGAGCCGCTGAACCCGGTCTGGTGGCAATATCCCGGTCGCCGATGATCACGCCCTTGACCGACGGAATTGACATCATTGCTGCGGCGATTTTTGCGTCCAGGCGCTCATCCCCCTGGGTGTAAGTTCCCAGACCGGGACAAATCCCCCCTGCACGGATTTCCGCAACCCCGCCCAGTGTATCGCCCTTTTGCGCCGCCGCATCAATCCGCTCCAGCATGAGCTTCTCTCTCTGTGGATCGGCACAGCGCAATGGCGACTCTTCCGTCTCATCCGCTGTCCGCGTTTTTTGGTCAATTTCGATATCGGCAATGGCAATGGTCTGCGACGAAAGACGAATTCCAAATTCCCGGAGAAAAAGTTTCAACAGTGCACCGGCAGCCACCCGTGCGGCGGTCTCCCGGGCGCTGGCGCGTTCCAGAACATTGCGAACGTCCCGAAACCCGAATTTTTGCACACCTGCCAGATCGGCATGCCCGGGACGCGGCGCGGTTACCGGTTCGTCAACAGTCAGTTTTGCCACATTCATCCGCCCCTGCCAATTGACGTAATCCCGGTTTTGAATCCAGAGGGCGATAGGTGTTCCAAGAGTCTGACCGTCCCGAACGCCGGATAAAATTTCCGCTTTATCGGCTTCGATCTGCATCCGCTGACCGCGACCGTAGCCCTGCTGGCGCCGCCGGAGTTCGGCATTGATAAAGGCAATATCCACCGGCAGTCCCGCCGGAAAACCGTCAATTATAACGCTCAGTCCTTTGCCGTGCGATTCGCCGGCGCTCATTATTCTAATCATGATTCATTCCTAACGCTTTTTGCATGACTGCCACCGGAGCTTTTTCACCGGTAAAAATCTCAAAGGCTCTGACGCCCTGATAGAGCAGCATTTCCAGACCATTGATGCAGCGGATGTTGCCATGCCGCCGCAAGGGAAATTTGTAATTCAGGTCCAGATACAACGAACCCCTTTGCATGAAAGGGGTTACGTCGTCCTGAAAATCAACCGGGCTGGCATTGATCACCATGGCAGTGTTATTAAGAGTGGTCTGAAGAGCATCGGCGGGAATGACTGTAGCCGCATCAAAGCGCGACGCCAGTGCTTCCGCTTTGGCTCTTTCAATATCATGGACGTAGAGCCGGTCAGGCTGGTACTGTTTCAGCACCCAGGCGGCGGCTTTCGCCACACCGCCGGCACCGATCATGAGCACATTTTTGCCCTGCAGATCAATATCCGCATGTTCCAGCAGGACCCGGAAACCGTAGACGTCGGTGTTGTACCCGGAAAGACCATCTTCGTCGAAAACGACCGTATTGACGGCACCCACCTCCTGCGCTTCTTTAGATATACGATTGAGAAAGAGCAATACCGTTTCTTTGTGTGGGTTTGTAACGTTCACTCCCCTGCAGCCGATCACTCCCAGGGCGTCCAGGACATCCTTTAAGCGGGTCGGTTCTACAGGTATCCTGAGATAGACACCGTCAATTTTTTTCGCCCGAAACGCCGCAGTATGCATGCGGGGCGAATAGGTCGTCTCCAACGGATAGCCGATAATGCCGGTAATCAGCACGCTCTACTCCTTTCCTGAGCTTTCCGCTCTGTTCAACCACTCCTTTGACCTGCACATGCTCTGAACGAAACGCTCCGGTTGATCATTCAAAACACAATCTACGAGCGCGGTCATAGCCTGTTGCATCTGCTCGTAGAGCTCCTTTTTAAAAGGATTATATTTCTGAATTAAATAATAGAGCTCCGGATTTTCATTGATAACGCTGGAAGCCGTGGCCATTTGTGACAGAAAGGTTGTACTGGCAATGGCTCGCAATTCGTTATACCGGAACCCGCTGCCCGCCAAAATTTTCATGTAGATAATATTGCTGATATGTGAGAGTCCCAGCACGTAGGAAATCGCCCGGTCGTGGGTGTCCAGTGCCAGATCAACACTCCGGGCGGCGGTGTCTCTGAAAAAGGCTTTTGCCCGGTTTAGCGCTTCCCGGCTACCGCAATTACAGTAGCAGACCACCTTGTCGGAAAGGGTGCGTACACTTGGTCCGAACATGGGATGAATACTGGTAATCAGGAGTCCCCGCTGCCGGGCTTTTCCGATCGCCTCTCGCAGGTGTCCCTTGATGCTGGCAATGTCGAAAACCAATCCCCGGAAATTCAAGTCCGCAATGCGTCCGATCATTTCCGGAACCGCATCCAGCGAAACCGAAATCACCGCGCTGCTGGCGCGCGCCAGCCCCTCTCCGAGCGTCGCCACCGCCTGAAATCCCGGCGCCGTTTCCACAATATCATAGATCAGCACCTCATGTCCCTGCGTCTCAAAAAAAGAGGCGAGCCAGCGTCCCATCTCACCGGCGCCGCCGACAATCAGGATCGTCTCCTTATCACCGCTGTAGGCGCTGTAATGCAGCCGCTCCTGCTGCATCCGGGACTCGCCGATCAGCAGCTGCATGACCGCTTTGACGAAATCCGGCGACAGATTCAGATCCCGGGCGACTGCCCCGGCATTCTCGATGACCGCCTTTTCCACCTGATAATTCAAAAGCGGCAGACCGGCGGCTTTCTTAATCTGTCCAATGGTGTGAGTCAGTTCGAGTCGCTTGCCCACCAGCCGAATAATCTCCCGGTCTACCCGGCGCACTTCTTCGCGCATCTCTTTCAGTTTTTCCATCTTCTCTTTCATTTGTCATTAAAACCAAACCGCGGGTCTTTTCAGGCCCGCGGTTCTTATTCTATTTCTAATTTGCTTAATGGTTTCGAATCCGCGGACCTGGCTCAATCTGCCCATTAAAATAGTAATAGGTGGTATAATTCAGAGGCATATTGATCGGTTCGCGCTTCATCATACACCAAATATAGGCTTGAAAATCTTTAGTGCAAAGAATTTTTTTCAAAGACCGATAAATCACAGGAGGTTCAGACGGAGGTAGTAATAACACTTTGCGATCTCTGCGGAATTCTTTGCGTCTGTGCGGTTATCTGAAAATCCCAAATTCCAATCTTCAATTACCAAAACCGGTATTTGTTTTAAAACTGGCGGTTCTGGCGTGATTTTTTTCCTTTGATTTGTGCATAACCTGAGCCGGCATCGGCAGCTGCGCACCGGCTCAGGTTAAAAATTCACTCATTTCCCATTCAACGGCAGATGCTTGAGCGCCGCCCGGATTTTTTCCTCGGGATATTCGTAATCCTCCAGCTTTCCGGACAGATAGGCGTCGTAAGCCGCCATATCCACATGCCCGTGACCGCTCAAGCCGATCAGGATCGTTTTCGTCTCGCCGGATTCTTTGCATTTCAGGGCTTCATCAATGGCAACCCGTACGGCATGGTCGGTTTCCGGTGCGCAGATGATCCCTTCATTGCGTGCAAACTGCAGCCCGGCTTCGAAGGTTCCCAGCTGGTGCACCGCCGTGGCTTCCACCAGTCCCAGTTTATGCAGATGAGTAACAATCGGCGCCATGCCGTGATAGCGCAGCCCGCCCGCATGCACCGGCGGCGGCATGAATTCATGCCCCAGGGTGAACATTTTCAGCAGGGGTGTCATGCCGGCTTCGTCACCGTAATCATAGGCGTACAATCCCTTGGTCAGCGTTGGGCAGCTGGTGGGTTCCACATTGATAATCCGCAGGTCCGGTTTCTTTCCATCCAGTTTGTCCTTTAAAAAAGGCAGATAGAGTCCCGCAGCGTTGGAGCCGCCGCCGACGCAGCCGATAATGATATCGGGATAGTCGCCGATATCTTCCATCAGCGTTTTGGTTTCCTGCCCGATAATCGTCTGGTGCAGCAGCACATGATTCAGCACGCTGCCCAGAGAATAATGGGTGTCATCCCGGGAAACCGCATCTTCCACTGCCTCGCTGATCGCCAGACCGAGACTGCCGGGGCAATCCGGGTCCTCTGCCAGGATTTTCCGCCCCACAGCTGTTTCCTCGCTCGGGCTGGGTACGCAATTGCCGCCCCAGGTCTCCATCATGATCCGGCGGTAAGGCTTCTGGTAAAAGCTGCACTTCACCATATAGACTTTGATTTCCAGCCCAAACAGCGCTCCGGCAAAGGAGAGGGCGCTGCCCCACTGACCGGCGCCGGTTTCCGTGGTGATCCGCTTGATGCCCTCTTTTTTATTGTAATATGCCTGCGCCACGGCGGTATTGGGCTTGTGGCTGCCGGGCGGGCTGGTGCCCTCGTATTTGTAATAGATTTTTGCCGGCGTGTCCAGCGCCTTCTCCAGACGGTGGGCGCGGTAGAGCACCGTCGGACGCCACAGCCTGAAAATATCCTGCAGCTCCTCGGGAATCTCAATATAGCGCTCGGAACTCATCTCCTGTCTGATCAGCTCCATGGGAAAAAGCGGTGCCAAATCCTCCGGCCCCAGCGGCTGTTTGGTGCCCGGATGCAACGGCGGCGGCAAGGGATCCGGCAGGTCCGGCAACACATTATACCAGTGCGTCGGCATTCGTTTTTCTTCCAAAATGTACTTCGTCTGTTCCATCATTCACTCCTTTTTTGATTTATGGATTTCCTCTGACTGTTATAAAACAAAAACCGCGGCTCTTTTCAGGTCCGCGATCTATTTTGCTATGGTTTTTTGACTTATTGTTGCTGACCGATCGGCAAACCTGAAAAGCTATCCACCCGGTGCCACCACCAGTTCCAGGTATTGTTTATTGTCAGGTTCGCTCGCATCGGCAGTTAATATAAACCGAAAATCCAAAAACACAAAAGAAAATTTCCGTGACCAACCTTCGGAAGGTTTTAGAATGTCTCTGTTTATATCAAATCGGTTCTAAAATAAATTCCGAAGGTTGTACAAAAAAATCTTGCATTTTTTCGGTTTTTTTACATATTTCACAAGGAGAAATCGAAATATTTATTCCTTCCGGGAAAAATTACAGGAAGAGGTTTTATTCATTTTTTTTAAAGAGGGGGAAACAATGAAAATGACCATGTATGTACCGTTGGTAGCCGGATTGCTCATCGCCCTGAGCGGGATGGTGTGGGGGCAAGGGAGTGAATCATTTACAAATCTTAACGCAAGTGCATCAAGTTATGGTGATGGACAATTTATTGGAAATAACAGTATTGAATGGATATATTCTCAAGCACGAAAAGTAACTGATACAAGTTATTGCATTACTGATCCTTCCTGTGGTTTTAAAGACACAGGAACTAGGTATATAAAAGCCAACATTTCCGGCGGAGTTGGTGATTTAACCTATAAAACACGTTCGTATTTTACCAGTGGTAGTGCTTCCGATAGAACTATCCAAACTTATGTTGGTGGCACTCTTGTAGAAGAATTTACTCTTGAAGCTATGGATAAAATATATACAAGAACAATAAATAATATAAATATTACAGGGAATGTTGAAATAAAGTTTGTCTCAACAGGAAGTAAACAAATAATTATTGATGATATTGAATGGACAGGATATGCTGATGGTGAACCTGATCCAGAACCCTCCAATCATGTAAGTGATTTTACAGCAAATGCAAATGGCTATAGTGCCATTGACCTTACCTGGTTAGATAACGATGGCGCTAATGTTGCTTCCGGATTTCTTATTTTGGCAAACACTAGCGGTTCTTTTACTGATCCAATTGATGGAACCCCCCAGGCAGATGACACCGATCTTAGCGACGGTTCCGGTGTAAAAAATATTGCCCATGGTGTTGAGTCACATACATTCACTGGATTAACGGCAGAAACAACTTATTATTTCAAAATTTATCCTTATAGTAATATAAGTGAAAATATTGATTATAAAACGGATGGACCTGTACCAACGGCAAACGCAACTACTGATGAAGAGCCGGAATCACCAAAGCTAATAATTTCAGAAGTGGCTGATCCAAAAGACGTCCCATACGCAAGATTTATTGAAATATATAATAATAATGGTAACACGATAGATTTTTCATCCCAAATATGGTATATCAGCAGACAGGCAAATGGAGGCAATTGGGCAGATGCACAATTAATAGGATCTATAGATCATGGACAGACTTTCGTAATATCATATAGTACAACTTCTTTTAAATCAGCATTCGGATTTGACTCGGATCAAAACGCTGGATCTGTTGTTACTGGTAATGGTGATGATGGATATTTTCTCTATTGCGGCGGAGATCATACTAGTGGAACCCTTGTAGATGCTTATGGTGTGATTGATGTGGATGGAACGGGAGAACCTTGGGAGTATGAAGACTCTCGCGCTGTACGTGGTCTTAACCAAACCGTATCTCAAGGTAATCCAATCTGGACGGCATCAGAATGGACTATTTCGACAGCCAATGTTGCCGATTGTACTCCCGGTGAGCTTGATCAAGACCAATCTCTCCCCGTCGAACTGAATGGTTTCAACGCCATTCCCGGCAACGGCAAGGTGACGCTCTGCTGGACCACGGAGTCCGAGACGGAGAATCTGGGGTTTATTGTAAGTAGAAAGTCCAAAGATGAAAGTTCAAAGTGGGAAGAGATTGCGAGTTATTTGACCGATGGAGCGCTGCAGGGGCACGGCAGCACATCTCAAGCGCATGAATATTTCTACACCGACGCCCAGGTCGTGCCGGGCGCAACCTATTTCTACCGTCTCGGCGATGTGGATTATACCGGGAATATCACCTGGCACAAGGAGCTGGAGGTGACACTCCCGCAGAACGATAGTGCGGTTCCGGCAAAGTTTGTTCTGCATAAAGCCTATCCTAATCCCTTCAATCCGGAAACCACTTTTAAGTTTGAGCTGGGTGAAGCCGCCGATGTGCATGTCCGGGTCTTTGATCTGCTGGGCAACCTGGTGACGACATTGACCGATGCGCGCTATCAGGTCGGGCGATACAACTTGCACTGGAATGGATGCGATGACCGGGGACGCTTGTCCTCCACCGGTATCTATTTCATTCATATCAACAGCAGCACCGGTTTTACGAACACGCAAAAGGTTATCTTTCTGCGCTGATTATCTGGCTTGTTAGCCCCCCGGTTTTTTCGGGGGTGACTATACACAACGCTTCCGGCTAAGTCCGGGGGCGTTTTTTATGACCATGATGATTTTTTGTCCCTGATAACCTTCCGAAGGTTTGCCCATCCTGTGACAAAAATCGTTTTATCTCAGTAAAAATCGTGGTAAACTCTACCATTGAAATCAAAGAACATCCAAAGGGGCTCATGTCAATCAAAAAAATTCTCTCGTTCAGCACCGGCATTCTGCTGCTTTTATCAATTGCCACCGAGGCGCAGATACCCGCCGGCTACTACGACGATGCTGTGGGTAAAACCGGCGCGGAGCTGAAAACAGCGCTGAACGCCATCGTAAATACCGGCTTGAATAGAATATCCTATGGAGATTCCAGATATATTTTGGATGAAACCGATCAAGACCCGGCTAATCCTGATAATGTAATTTTAGTTTATCGTGGAACTTCCGTAAGCGGGGACTGGGACGGCGGGGTAACATGGAATCGTGAACACGTCTGGCCTCAATCTCTACTTGGAGTAAATGTTGTGACACAAGATAAAAATGTTGGAACGGATCTTCATAACTTAAAACCAGCAAATCCCAGCGAAAACAGTAGTCGAAGTAATAAATATTATGACAACCAAACCACATCATCTAGCTATGCTCCAAGAGATGCCGTCAAAGGCGATCTTGCCAGGATTTTATTTTATATGGTTGTTGCATATGAAGAATATCCTCTTGACCTGGAGCTTGTCAATCACGAACCATATCTATATCAAATGGCAATGCTTGATGTTCTGCTGAAATGGCATGAACTTGATCCTGTGGACTCTTTTGAACAAAATAGAAACGAAGTTATCTATAGTTATCAACACAACCGCAACCCCTTTATTGATCACCCGGAATATGTTGCGCTAATCTGGTCTGAGAATCCGCCGCCGCTGGCGCCATCCAACCTAATGGCAATAGACACCGCACAAACCGCACTGCTGCTCAGCTGGAGCGATAATTCCACCGACGAAAGCGGCTTTTACATTTACCAAAACAGCGCCCGCATTGACAGCGTCGCCGCCGATTCCACCCGCTACCAGGTGACGAATCTGCTGCCCGGCACCCTTTACAGTTTCGCCGTCACCGCTTATAATGCCTTCGGCGAGTCCGCCGCCGCTACGCTGGAAATCACCACCTTGCCCGACGATTCAAGCGGAGCAATTCCGGATTCGCTCTTTTTCTCCGAGTATATCGAGGGCAGCGGCTTCAACAAAGCCCTGGAAATTTATAACGCCTCCAGTCACTCTGTAAACCTCTCCAACTATGCCATTCTGGCTAATTCCAATAACAGTTCCTGGTACCAGACTCATTACAGCTTTCCCGCCGGGACGGTTCTGGAACCCGGCGCCGTCTGGGTCATCATGAACTCCGGTTTCGATTCGACGTATCACTCTATTGCCGACGAACTGACCGCCGCCGCAGTGGTTAATTTCAACGGCAACGATGTCCGCGCGCTGGTGAAATTCAATGCCGGTGATACGACTTTCCTCGATGTGATCGGACTCTACAACGATACTGCCGAAGTCAAAAGTTGGTCCGTCGCCGGAATCGCCGACGCCACTGAGAATCATACCCTGGTGCGCAAATCATCGGTAAAATGCGGCAATCCCGACTGGCTCAGCAGCGCCGGATCGTATTCCGCTGACTCCGAATGGATCGTTTACGCCAGCAATACCTTCGATTTTCTCGGCTACCATGTCGTTGATACAGTCAGCGCTATTGGGATTTGCACTGTGACACCTGTTGTCGAACATTTTCGGCTCTACAGCTGCTACCCTAATCCCTTTAATCCCACGACGAAAATCCGCTATGATCTCGAAAAGACCACCACCGTGACGCTACAAGTCTTTGATCTGCGCGGGGTCCTTATCAAGACCCTGGTCCACGCCCGGCAGCAACCGGGACACTACAGTATACTCTGGGACGCCCGGGATCAGCAGCGGCGCAGCGTTCCGGCGGGCGTCTATCTCTACCGGCTGCAGACCGCCGACGGTTTTGGGCAGACCGGCAAAATGATTTACCTGAAATAAAGGAGAGCCTCGTATGAATATCCTGGATAAGGCTAAAAGCACCGGACTCCTGTTCGACGGCGCCATGGGTTCCATGTTGATGGCAAGCGGCATGCCGGCGGGGATGGCGTCCGAACTGATGAATATCGAAAAACCGGACACCGTTCTGGAGATTCATAAAGCCTATCTCGACGCCGGTTCCGATGTCATTACTACTAATACTTTCGGCGGTTCGCCGATCAAAATGAAAAGCGCCGGTATCGCCCACCTGGCTGAAGAAGCCAATCAAATGGCTGCCCGGATTGCCCGGCAGGCTGCCGGTGCCGAGCGGTATGTAGCCGGCGATATCGGTCCCATGGGTGAAATGCTGGAACCGCTAGGGCTTATTACCGCCAGCGAGGCAGAGGATAATTTTTCCCGGCAGGCGGAAGTGTTAGCGCACAACGGCGTTGATCTCTTTATTGTCGAGACTATGTTTGATATTAATGAATCGCTGGCTGCGATAAGGGGTATCCGGGATGTCTCCGATCTGCCGGTTTTCGCCACATTGACTTTCGAAAAAGGTCCGCTGGGCTTCGCCACAATTATGGGCAACCGGGTGGATGAAAGCATGCACGCCCTTGTTGATGCCGGCGCGGTCGCTGTCGGTGCCAATTGCTCCATCGGCAGTGATCTGATGATTGAACTGGCGGCGGAAATCCGCCGCTGTGTCACCGTGCCGGTCATTATTCAATCCAATGCCGGTCTGCCGGAGACCCGGGATGGTCGGCTGGTCTACCCGGAAACGCCGGAGCGCTATGCGGCAAATGTGGCGAAAATCAGGGCGCTGGGCGTCACAATCATCGGCGGCTGTTGCGGAACGACACCGGAATATATCCGGGAAATCCGTGACCTGATTCAAAAATATCCTTAGTTCAAGGCATTGGTTTTTTCCAGCAGCGCGCCTAAATTGTGAACAGAAAAAACCGGAGATCCCATGGCAACCGGCAAAGACCTGTCAGCCCTGATCATCCGCCAGCGTTACAACCGCGCCAAGCGCGTTCTGAAGCCGTTTTTCATCCCCTTCGATCATTATGTGACCTTTCACGGTCTGAAAAACATTGTCCGGGAAGGTCCTAACCTGATCATCGCCAATCATCCCGGAATCGGACGCGACGTCGCCGGGGTGATAATCGCCTATAAACGCAAGCTGCATTTTTTGACAGCCCATTACCTGTTCGACAAAGATATCTTGCTGGAAAATCACATCCGCCCGGTACTTGGCCCTTTTTTCTATAAATTACTTTACCCTGGGGCAATCCGCTTTTCCCGTTTTCTGGAGAAAACATTAAAAGAGCAGGAGATGATTCCGATCAACAAGGATTATTCCGTCAAACGGGCGGAATTCGCCCGAAATCTGCGGAGTGCTATCGAACAAGCAAAAAATTATCTTTTACAAGGGCGGGCGGTCGTCATCTTTCAGATCACTTACAATATTCTCGAATCGATCGGTCATCGAACAATTATCAATAAGGAACCCAGCCGGTTTCACGATTACATTCCCCGCTTCAATCCGACTTTCGGTAAAATCGCCTGGGAACTCTATCGCGACCACAATCTGGATATCCCAGTGACGCCAATTGCAATTTACGGTGCCGAAGGACTGAATCCCTTTCACCGGATGGTCCTGAATATCGGCAAGTCCCTCAAAATCTCTGCCTGTCTCGACCAGCAGCCCGGTCATGATCCGGTTATCCTGTTTACCAACTACCTGGAAAGCCGGATCGCAGAATTATTGGTGGAATCCGGGTGTCAGCCGCAATCCGTGACTGGATTACCGAACAATTTTTAAAAGTTTCTTATTACGTCTCCTCTATGATAAGTATCAAAATGCGCTGGGCGTCACAATCATCGGCGGCTGTTGCGGAACGACACCGGAATATATCCGTAAAATTCGCACAATCCTCCCGAAAAACTAAAATCACCATACAAAGCATTTGAATGTTGCGGCGGGATTCCGTACTTTATTTCTGCTGTGAAATACATACCCAACGATAAAATTTCCGGAAGGTTGAGATGAAAAAGTTATTTCTGCTTATAACCGTTTTTTTGACCAGAATAAGCGCCCAGCATTTTCCCGGTCCCTCGGAGATTTTCCGGCTGCCATCTTTCTATGGCGATACGCCGGAACAGATTTGCTGGTCGCCCGGCGATTCTGCTGTGGCTTTCCTCTGGAATAAAAACGGCTACCCCGACGGCGATATCTGGCTCGCCCGGATTCCATCCGCCAAGCTCCGCCAGGTGACTTGTTTTAATGATGACGGCGGCGGTCATCCGCTCACGGAGCTACAGTGGTTTCCCGACCGGCAACGCCTACTCTTTGTCCGGAATGGCGATATCTATACCCTGCAACCCGGCACCCAGGACGAACCCCTCGCACTGACGATTACGCCGTCACCGGAACTCTTTCCGAGAATTTCCCCTGCCGGGCGCTATGTCTCCTTTATCCGGGATAATACCCTGCACCTGATTGACGTCAAGGCGGGGCGCGAAATTCAGCTGTCCGACGATATTCCCGCCGACTGGCACGGACTCAGTCTCCATTGCCGGGATAATCGCCGGGCGCCCTACTGCTGGCTGCCTGACGAAAGCGCCCTTGTCATGCCGGCTTATGAAGGGCATCTCGCCGGTCATTTGTACCGTTTTGATCTGGCAAATCAGGAAACCGCCCTGATTCCTCTCTCCGGAGCCAAAAAAGTCCTGGTCCGTGACGTAATCTGCATTCCTGGAAAAAACCTGCTGGCGGTTGACTACCTCGCCGAAGACCTGGATGCCCGGACAATCGTCACTGTCAATTTGCAAAGTGCACAGGTTGATACTATTTACCATTATCAGAAGGATTTGTGGTGCAGTAACTTCGGTGCGCAACTCTTCTGGTTGAATTCCCGGGAGAAACTGTTATTCGGCGACCTTCAAAACGGTTATCAGCACATTTTCATTACCGGGCTGGATCACAGGGCGCCGATTGCCATCACCCGTGGTAAATGGCACGTCTTCGATTATCACGTCAACCCGGCTGACGATCAGCTGTACTTCTCTGCCAATAAAGACAATTATCACGAAAAACAGATCTACACAATTGATCAAAAAACCGACAAGGTGTTGAATCTCTCCTACCTGCGCGGCTGTCACGATTTTATCTTGTCGGCTACCGGTGGTTACATTGTTGATATTTACTCCACGCCGTCTACCCCGCCGCAGCTCTACTTGACCCGCACCTTCCCGGTCAGCAAAGCAAAACTTTTTATAAAACCCGACAGTCGCATTCCCAATGCCGACCATCTGAACACCGCTCTGGATAGGGCAATTACAGACCCGGTGACCGGCTGGGCAATTCATTACAGACTCTGGTATCCGTCCGACCGGCTGGGTGCCGATAAATACCCGCTGATCCTCTTTCTAAATCGAGCTGGCGGTCCGGTCAACGGGTTGCACGAGTGGAAAATCAACAATCTGATCAGCCAGTGGCTCAGCAGCCGGGGCTACGTCGTCGCTGAAATTGACATTCCCGCTCTCGCGCTGATTCCCTACCTGAATTCCACCGCCGATTCGCTGGCACCCCGGGACCGCCAGCTGCAACAAATCGGTGCGGTCATTAATGAACTGGGACAAAAGGAATTTATTGATATGAGCCGCATCGGCGTCACCGGCTTCGGCTACAGCGGCTATCTCAGCATCATGGCGCTGCTGAATGCGCCGGAATATTTCAATACCGGCGTTGCCGTCACTCTGGGCAGCTGCTGGGAACCGGACTGTGCACTTTATGAACAGATTCTCTACGCACAAATCCGTAAGCGGAATCTCAGCCCAGAGCTGGCATCACCGGAAACGGTCAGCCGGTTGCGCGGCAAACTGCTGCTGTTTTACGGCGAAAACCCTCTTCTCATGCCTCTGGTTGACAGCGCCGCGCTGATCCGGCAGATGGTGGAACATGAGAAGCGGATTGATTTTATTCATTACCCCTGGGAACACACAATAATTAACACTGCTCAGACCTATGTAGACCTGTTCTATAAACTGCTGGAATATTTTGATCGGTTTTTGTAAACCGCCGATCAGCGCTTAGTTCGGCAGACTGCTCTTCGGAGGTGGCTGAAATCCGAAGGGGGTATTGCCGCTTTTATCCGGTAGCTTTATTGCCCCGAATTTATCTTCGAATTTTTTGATATTATCCTGCAAAGTATAGAGCAATGTTTTGGCGTGAATCGGGGTCATTATGATCCGGCTCTGTACGACGGCTTTCGGCGTACCGGGCATAATCCGCGCGAAATCAATCACAAACTCGGCTCCGGAATGAGAAATGACCGTAAAATTGCTGTAATTCCCCTCAGCCCGGTTTTCTGGTAGTTCAATTTTCAACTGCTTGCCTGTCTCTTTGTTATTCATAAAAATCACCTATTGCATAATGGCGTTTTGCACCGCTTTTTTAATAATCGTCCCGGTCCTCGAAACCGTCGTCTTCTAAGTCGTCGAGGTCGTCCTCTTCCAGAACTTCGGGATCAATAATATCCCAGGCTTCTTCTTCGATGTCGCTGTCTTCCGCCAAGCCTTCATTCAATTCAATATCGTCCTCAAATTCATCCCAGACCTCTTTGCGCTTCTCGAATTTGGAGGGGTCAATGTCAGGTTCGTCATAATCCTCCCGTTCATCCTTCAGGATCTCTTCGCCATACAGACTCATATCAAAGAAATCAATATCATCAACGACATCGTTATAAACCAGCAATTCGAGGAAATCGATATACTTCGGATTCCGCAGTTTTGTTTTGCAATGTTTGCATACCAGATTCTCCCGCAAGTCCGCTTCATTTAAGGCGGCACCACACTCGGGACAAACCAAATCTTCCATTGAATCTCCTCCTACTTAGCGGCGGTAAATATAAAGCGATAGAGCGCCAGCGTCAAGGAAAATTTTTAGAATAAAATAATCCCGCTGATCCTTATCCATTTTGTAACTCAGAGCAGACCCGTGTCGCGCACCAAATCCAGCATAATCCGGTACGAGGATTCGATGGGATCGGACACCTTTTTAGAAATCTGAATATTATAAAAATGGTCAGAAAATTCCGTCAGAAAACCGATTCGCTTGGCGGCGGAGCTTTGCAGAACCGCGGCGGCATTATAGGGGTGCAACTCCGGGTTCAGGTCCAGCGCCATGGCGAAGCGGAAGCGGCGCAGCTGGCGGCTGATATTTTCATCCAGCAGCGGCTCTTTCAGAATATTTTCCGGCAATGTCAACAGCAGCAGCTTTTCAGGCGGAATATTCGCCAGTACCTGGTGTCCTGATTCCACAATCAGACTGCAGGATTTCACCGTTGGTGATTTCAAAACCGGCGCAAAGACCCGATAGGCGATATTCTGCTGCTGCTCATCGAAGGGAAAAGCCAGCAGAATTGCATCGGCGACAGCTTGTTCCGTCGAATCGGCTTGATTCCGCCGGCAATCCCGCAATATCTTTTTCAAAATCCGGTTGGTGATTTCCATAGGAGTATGTTACTCGTCTTATTCGGATTCCTTTGGTGTCAGGAATTTGTTGTAGAGAAACAGCCCGATGATGGTCACAACGCCGATCAGGGAAAAGATCAGCCAGAGCGTACGCGGTTGCTGCAGACCGTCCACAAAATGGACATAGAGCTTCGCCCCCACAATGGCACCGATAGACGAGCCAATCACACCGTAGAGAAAAATATAGCCCATAAAGGTCGCCAACCGCTCTTTCGGGGCGGTCTGCCCGATGTAACTGATAAATTTCGGATGGGCGGTCATTTCGCCGATAGAGAAAATCACGATACCCGCCATGAAAACCCAGATGCTGGTGTTGATTGCCAATATCGCCATTCCCAGCGTCCCCAGCCCGATCGCCACCATCATGGTAGGCAGCGCCTTGGTGTTTTTCACCAGCATGGAGATGAAAATCTGCAAAATAATAATAGTCAGCGCATTAATCACCGTAACGTGCTCAATATCGAAATGCCATACATAGCCGATTCCCAGAAACGCCAGCATCCGGTTCACGGCGTTATCCAGACTGGCGGCATCCACATAATCATTCACATACCAGAGCACCGAATCGAACATCTGGAAATAGAGTACCCAGAAACCGGAGTAGATGCAGATCAGCAGTAAAAATTTAAAATAATCAACAAACTTCACCGGCTCCGCCGAATCAATCTTGAACAGGGCAAAGACGGTCAGGAAAATCACCGAGGTCACAATCCGTGAATAGAGCGTCAGTCCCGGTAGCAGCCAGAGAATCAGGCCGCCAACCAGCAGCAGCATGATGGCTGCCCGCGTGTGGCTACAGGCTTTGAAAATCCCGCAGCGGGATTTAACATTCAGAATGAAAAAACAGCCCGCTGTCAGCAGCGTGATATACAACAGGAAAAAGGAATTTTTAGCAATCAGCAGGTAAATCGCCAGCAATGCCAGCAAGCCCGTGATACCGTAGATCAGCCGGGCATTGCGCAATGCTGATTGCGCTTTCAGAAAGAGCAGCACAATGGGACTGTAGATGATCTCAAAGGCATTGGCAATCGTCTGCAGCAGATCGGTTTCATGCTCCTTCCTGCGCTCGGGCATCGGCGGCTCTTTGTACAGAAAAAAGGTGGGAATCAGCATAATGCCCGTTCCAATCGCCGAGGCGATAATCACCCAGCGCCAGCTGGGATCGGCGGATTTCAGGAAAGGCACCAGAAACATCGGAAAGAGAAAAGCCCCCAGATTGATACTCCAGTAAAAAATTCCAAATCCCAGCGACGAATTCGATTTGTCCGTCACTCGGGCAATGGTACCGGATATGATCGGCTTGAAAGTTCCGGCACCCAACGCCATGATACAGAGCGCCAGAAAGACCGCCGCATAGCTGGTCATCTGACTGGTAATCAGGTAGCCGACGCCCAGGAGTGTAAAAGCCACCGTCAGCGCCCGCCGATACCCGAAACGGTCAGCCAGCGCACCGGAGATGATCGGCAGAAAGTATAAAATCGGCTGAATCGTACCCTTGATTAATCCGACACTCTCCTTGGCAAACCCCAGTTTCTCCGTCATATAAACCGACAGAATACTCATCATCCCGTAATAGGAACCGCGTTCAAAAAACTCCATAATAACCGCCAGCCAGTAGGTGGGCGGAAATGACCGGAAAGTTCCTCTTTTCTGTTCACTCATATAAACATCCTCTTGTTTTGTTCAATGGCAGGAAAAATACAATTTTCAACCTAAATTCCAAACATTAATTCGGAAAGTTGGGCAAATTCTCAAATCCTGATCTTTCAATCCACTAAAATGTACTGATTTTTTCCGGTATCTTGTTAAATTTACCAGTCAATAAATCCATATTTAACATCAGGAAATCACCCCATGCAACGAAATCCAAATTTATCAATCAGGATGTCCAGTCTGGCATTCCTGATTTTGCTGGGCGCCTGCCAGCCCAAACCGTCCCATAACCTTGTCGAGCTGAAAAAAATAATCCCGGATATCGTGCTGGACATTCGCTATGCCACCACCAATAATTTCGTCGGCGAAGTGCTCTATCCCAGTGCCCGCTGCTTTCTGGCGAAAGAACCGGCAATGGCGTTGAAAAAGGTTCAAGCCGACCTGAAAAAGCAGGGCTACCGCCTGAAAGTCTTCGACGGCTATCGCCCCCTGGCGGTCCAAAAACGCATGTGGGACATCTTACCCGACAACCGCTATGTCGCCGATCCGGCTACCGGCTCCAATCACAACCGTGGCCACTCGGTGGATGTTACCCTGCTGGACCTGGAGGGCAACGAGGTGTTGATGCCCTCGGAATTCGACGACTTTTCCGAGCGAGCCCATCTCGATTATATGGATTGTCCGGCAGAAGCCATCCGACACCGCCGGATTCTCCAGGAAACCATGGCGCGCCACGGCTTCAGCGGCATTGACTCCGAATGGTGGCATTTCAATTACAGAGGTTACCGTGACCAGCCGGTGCTGGACATTGATCTCGACCAGTTATAACCACTCCCCAAAGGAGCCAATATGTATCCGAAAATCTATCCCGCTATTTGCATCATTTTCCTGGCACTATTTGCCGGCTGCGGACGCCAACCCGAATCCCCGGTCTTGCGGCGCGGTTCACCGGGTAGCGTTGGTATGGACGCAACCAAACTTGCCAAAATTGATGATCTGATCGTCACCGAAATCGAAAAGCAGAACCTGCCTGGCGCGGTACTGCTCGTCGCCCGGAAAGGTGTTATAGTCCTCCACAAAACCTACGGCAATGTACAGGTTTTTCCCGATACACTGCCGATGACTGAAGATATCATCTTCGACATGGCGTCAGTCACCAAACCGGTCGCCACCGCCACATCCATCATGATCCTGGCGGAGCGCGGTCAACTGCGCCTCATGGACACCGTAGAAAAATTTATCCCTGAATATACCCGCTTCATCCCCGCTGACGGCACAGCGGCGGAACCGATCCGCCTCTATCATTTGCTGACCCATACCTCCGGTCTGCCGCCTTACACCGACGTTGCCGCCCTGAAAGCCGAATTCGACACACCCTGCCCGAAGGCAGTAATCCGGCACATTGCCACTATCAAAAAACAGAATCCGCCCGGCAAGCACTTTGCCTACAGCTGTCTCGGTTTTATTACCCTGGCGGAAATTGTCCGGCGCGTGTCGGGCATGGAGATCGGTGAATTCGCCCGGGTCAATATCTTTGAACCCCTGAACATGCACCACAGTATGTTCACACCACCGGACGAGTTGCTCCCGCAAATCGCTCCTACGGAAGTGTTTAACGGCGTCCCACTGAAAGGCTTCGTTCACGATCCCCTGGCGCAACTTCTGAACGGTCAATCCGGCAACGCCGGTCTGTTCTCCACCACCGGCGATCTGGCAATCTTCGCCCAGATGATGCTGAGCGGTGGTATCTACAAGGGCGTACGAATTCTGTCTCCCCTGACAGTTCGTGCCATGACCAGCCTCTATCCCGAACTGAAATTTGCCGGACGCGGACTGGGCTGGGACATTCGCTCTGCCTATGCTTCCAATATGGGTGATATTTTCCCCACATCCTCATACGGGCACACTGGTTTTACCGGTACCTCGCTCGTGATTGACCCGGAAACCGAGACTATTGTGATTTTATTGAGCAATCGCGTTCACCTGCCTCACGGCGACGTGATTGCCCTACGCAGCAAAGTGGCAAATATAGTGGCAGCGAGTATTATTGAAAAATAATCAATGCTGCTATCTGTCATTGCGAGCCCGGTTCACCGGGTGAAGCAATCTGTCAGGAGCAATCCTGCCGGCGGAACAGATCGCTGCGCCCGCGATGACCGGTTTGGATCAGTCTTTCTTCAACTCCACACTAGTCGCACCCCAGCCGCCGCCGCTACCGTCCGCCGTTTCAAAGGACTCAACAAGCGGCGACTTCGTCAGGACTGACTGCACAATCCGCCGCAATGTACCGGTACCCTTGCCATGAATGATCCGCACCGAAAAGATTCCCTTTTCCCGGCAGGTAGTCAAATATTCCGGCACCAGGTCCTTCACCTCCCGGGGATTAAAGGTGTGCAGGTCCAGGATCCCATTGATCGGAATATTAGGCGGTGGGATTCCCTGCAATTGCGAAAATGCCCGACGGGCTTCAGTCACAAAGCGGACGACCTTTACGCGGTCTTTGCGACCGTCCGGCGCTTCCACACCCGTATGTGCACCAACACCGTCCGGCTTGACAAACATAACGGCTTCATAGACATTCTCCGGGTTCAGACCGCCGGCTAATATAAGCGGTTTCGGTGAATGCTCTGCCAACTCCCGGCTGATCCGCCAGTCGTGAGTTTTGCCGGTGGCGCCGGAAGCGCCCCTGACCGGATCAAAGGTATCGGTGATAAAGGCGTCTACCAGCGGGCTGAATTGCTCCATTTCCCTTATTAACTGATCGCGGTTGTCTGCCTGAACAACCAGGCTTTTGATAATTTTCAAATCCGGTCGCAATCTCTTTATTTTTAGTAATTCCGGCACGGAAATCGGTCCGTGGAGCTGCACTATGCCACCGTCCAATTCGGTGCAGAATTCGACGATTTCACCGGCTTCATCGAGATAGGTGATCAATACCGCACAGGAAGGGTCCGGCAAACAGCGGATAATCTCCGCGGCTTCCGCTTCACTCAAATCTTCCCTGTGCACCGCCAGCCGCAGGGGAAAACCGAGCAGGTCCGCGCCACAGTTAATCAGCATCCCGGCTTCCCGAAGATTAATTATTCCGGCGATCTGGACAATCTCATTAAACATATTCACACCAGTATTTCGGCACATCGCAGCTGACAATCAACGGTTCCTGCCGGATCGGATGAATAATATGCAACGACCGGGCATGCAGGGCGATAGAGCGGTTGGGAAATTTTATTTTCGAACCGTAGCGAAAGTCCCCCAGCAGCGGGAAGCCCCGACTGGCAAACTGGACCCGAATCTGATGATGCTTTCCGGATAGTAGCTGCACCTCCGCCTGCGACACACCCGCTTTGAATTGCAACCGCTTAAAACACAGCACCGCATTGGGTTCACCCGCACTGATGACACTGGTTACGCCGTGCCGCTCGATCCGGTCCAGCCATTCGCCGTTGAGAGGTATTTCGCCCTCTGCCAGACAGTGGTATATTTTCCCGATTTGCCGCTGCTGAAACTGCTTCATCAGGCGCCCGGCTGCCTTTGAGGTGCGGGCAAAAACAATCACTCCCGAAGCCGGTCGGTCCAGGCGGTGAACCAATCCCAGATAGGCATTGCCGGGCTTGTTCGATACCTTTTTAATATAGGCTTTTGCCATCTCCAGCAGCGTCGGGTCGCCGGTCTGATCGCCCTGAACCAGCATCCCGGGAGGCTTGCAAAGCACCAGCAGGTGATTATCTTCATAGAGAATTTTTAGTTGGTCGAAATTCATCTGAATCGTTAAGCCTGGTACTCTTTTAGATCGGACAGACCAGACCCGGAGGGCTCGTCGGACAGCTGAAAAATGAATACGGTACCGGATTTCTCACCGAAAAGCGTCCGGATCGGCACAATGTTTATACTCAGCCGCTTTTCCCGTGATTGGGAATCCAAAATGGTTAAATAAGCGCTGTTTTCGCCGGTCTGTTCCCGGATAAATTCATGAATTGTCTGGGCGGTTTTCTGGTGACGCGGAGAAGCCGGCAATTTCAGAATATCAGCGACAAGTTTGCCGATAGCATCAATTTCATTCCAGCCGGTAATTTCCGCAGCAACGCGGTTGATGATGCTGACCCTGTTTTCCAGATTGGTAATAATAACCGCTTCACTGATTTTCCTAAGCATTGTTATCAGTCTGATCCGTTCTGCCGACAGCTCCCTTTCAATTTTTTTTCGCTCTGCCAGTTCCGCTGTCAGTTGCACATTCGTCAGGCGCAACGCCGCCGTCGGGGATTCGACGCGGATTTCCAGCTCCTCATTCAAATCGTCCAGCTTCCGATAAGCCGCCGACAGGCGCTCCATCATATTGTCAAACTCCCTTGCCAGGAAACCGATTTCATCGTCGGTGTTAATCTTCATCCGCTCCTCGAGATTTCCGGCAATGATTTGCTCCACCGTTCTGACCATCCGTTTCAGCGGACGGGTAAATATGCGACTAAGTATTGTAATTGCGACGACACCAAACAGAAACAGGCTTACACTGATCAGCGCGATTCGGAACCGGGAAAGTCGCACTTCCGCCTCTAACGTTTTTAATGAAAAGCGGGTGCAGAGCTGACCGATCTTGCGGTCATTGTATTCCATCGCCTGAACCACCGTTAAAAACTCCGGCGGTGACGATGGTTTTTGCAATTTGATTTCCGCTGCGTTGTCCGGCTGACGCCGATATTCGACAAAAACTGTGGAATCGGGGCGTAAAACCTGAATCCACAGCAGCTCTTCGTATTGCAACAGCGCCGCAAAAATCTCGTTCAGGGCGTCCCGGTCTTCAAAATAGAGCGCCGGGGTGGCACCGTAAGCGATCACCCGGCTGATCTGCTGAGCCTTGGTCTCCATGGAACTCATCTGGACTTTTTCCAGCCTCGTCGGGAAATAGATATAGATAAATACCGAAATCACACCAATCAAACCGGCGACAATCAGAACCAGTTTCGTCCGCAGTGTTGTTTTTAAAAGCTGATTTACCATTCGACTTTATTCTCAATTTATAATTGTAACCAGGTGCAACAAACGGGAGCTGAAATCGGCGCCCTCATGTTTGGCGCTCTTTTGATTGATCAGGATTTCCGGCGTCGCGCCTTTAATGTTCAGGTTTACCGACACCCCGTGTTTCTGATATTCCGGCACTCCGCTCAGGGATAAAACCCGCAGCTCCCGGGTCAGTGCCGTAATGTCGCTCACCGCCACCGCCCGCAGGGGACCAATGTAAACCACATCAATTTTTTCCGCAACTAGAAATTTCCGCAATTCTGGGATCGTTCCCAGATGATGACGCCGGACAGCTAAAGGCAGATTTTGTATCCGCAGTGACTCGTCAGCGGCGGCTTCCGCCAGAAAGCTCCTGGCGGTTCGATCCGACTGACGCCAGCCACTCTGGCAGACCACTGCCAGCCGCAGCGAATCATCGGTCTGCTTTTCCAGATTTTTATCAAAGGAGAGAATTTTGACGAAGAGCTGAAACTGCAATTTGACTGGGACCGGTATCTCCTGAGCCTCGCCGTAATTCAGAAACAGCAGAAGCAGCGCAAAGACAGCAACCCATTTTGTATTTAATGACAAATGCAGATTGTTCCGCGTTACCATCCTGAATTTTTCCTAACGGGAATAGCTAACCACGACACCAATATACCGGCGGGGTTGCACAATCAGCTCCAGTTCGTGTTCATAGGCAGCCGGGAGCATAATCCCGGTATCGAAAAGATTCTTCACCCGCAGCGAACAGCTGAGTCTTTTCCGGATCCGTGTGACTTTCAACCCGGCATTGCATAAAAAATAAGCCGTCGTTTTTGTGTCCCGGATGGAATAGCGACCGCTTTCGTAAATTCCTTCGGAATACAGATATAGCCGAGACAGGAGCGGCAAAGAGACCCCTGCTTTCAGGATTAATCCCGGTGAATTGGAAAGTGGCTGCCCGGATTCAAAATCGGCTGCCCTTTGCACATTCAGATTAATATAAGCATACCAACCCTTTTTCAGGTTCGCCCGGAGGTCCCATTCGACGCCATAAGCCCGGACTTCAGCCAGATTGCGGAATTGCAGCAGTGAATCAGCGGGGTCCAGCATCTGATCAATCAGATTTTCCATAGAATAGTAGTAAAGCGCCATTTCAGACAGCAGCCCCGCCGAGATGGCCTGCTCCCAGATCAGTTCGCTGGTGGTGATCTTTTCCGGTTTCAGGGCGCTGTTGCCTTTTGCCAGATAGGGGTCTTCGTAGTAAGTTTCATAAACGTTGGGAGCGCGAAAAGCGCTGCCGTGGAGTAGCTTCAGGGTACTTGTTGGAAAGGGATTCATGAACAGTCCCAGGCGGGGTGACAAGCCGCCTTTTGAACGGGAGTGCTGATCGTAGCGCATCCCGGTAATCATTGCGAATTTGGAAGATACCTGGAGTTCATCCTGAAGAAAGACTGCTCCGATTGAATAGGGAAAATTATTGTCGAAATAGACCGTATCCGCATCCCAGGATTTGTAGGTTGCCGCCAGATGCTGCTGATATTCGATTCCGCAAAACAGCCGATTTTGGGCATTGATATCCCGGCGGAGCTGTCCTTCAGCGCCGACCCAGTGACAATTGTTGACATCCCGCCAGTCACTCTCTTCATAGAGATAGATGCCGGTATAGGCGTAGTGATTATAAAACATCCGCAGTGACATCCGGCTGGCGTGGTCAATCTCCTGATCAAAAATAAGGCAGAGCATCCCCAGGCGGTCCCGGGATTGAGCGGCGTCATCGTTGAACTCCATGCCCCAGGCTGCCGTCGGGATACCCTTCCAACGATCATTGTAAAGGGCTTCCAGTGTCCATTCCCAGAGGGTCAGCACCGTGTGAAAATTAACAAACTGTTCCCAATCCAGACCCCGGGCGATCCCCTCCGAGCCGGCGCGGTCATATTCAGCAAAATATAGGTCCTCGCCGTCGCTGCAGCCAGCTTGTACGGACAGCAACAAATCCAGCTCCCGACGGGTGGTTGTACCCAGCGTGGCGGCTGCCCGTTTGGTGTTCCACGATCCGGCTTCACAATTCAGATCGAAACCATCAACACCGCGCCCTTTTTTGGTAACGATATTGATCACACCGAACATGGCATTGCTGCCGTAGAGTGCTGACGACGGTCCGCGCACAAACTCGATCCGCTCCACACTTTCCAAGCCGATACCCAGATCATTCCCGATAAACGCCGAACCATAAAAATTCTCATTCAGACGCTGCCCGTTAAGTAAAAGCAGGGTGCGGTTATCGTTATCGCCGGGACGGCTGAAGCCCCGAATTCCCAGATATTCGTAATTCCGGTCGCTCCGCAGATAGACCCCCCCGCATACTCTGCAGCGCTTCGCTCAGGGTCGTATAGCCGAAGCGACTGATATCGTCAGCCGTAATGATGCTGATTGACGCCGGCGAATCTTTCGCCCGCTGCGCATACTTCATCGCCGAACTGATCCTGATATTCAGCAACGAATCCAGCGTGATCAGCTCCTCCGAATAGTCATCGGCAAGCGCCGGATTCAAGCCCAAAACCAACACCCCAAGCAGCAGATTTACTTTACAGTGCCATTCCATCACTCACAAACCTATTTTTTTAGCGATAACAACAGTTACTCTGGTGCAATGATAAATATGCATATCCGATTCTCTGAAAAACGTTATTAAATGTACAAAAAAATATGGTTAGTCCTTGGGAAAATATCACCTTTCTGCGGTCCGTTCATAAAAATTTAATTGACATTACAGAAATTAATTAACAATTTCACCAACAAAATTGGCGGGATTTTTATGTCAAAGAAATATCTTTCGGTAACCTATTGGTTTTGGTGTGTTCTCAATCAACTCATTTGCCGGATGTTATGAACGACTACGATACCCTTACCAAGGCGGAATTGATCACTGAAATTCAGAAACTGCGGCAGGCGCTTTCCGCAAAAATCGCTGACACCGCCGATCTTACCCTCATCAACAAAATCGGTGGAGCAGTTATCCAGAAAGAACCGATTGCCGATATATTTATGACTCTTTCCAGGCAATTTACAAAAATTTTTAATACCCACGGCATCGGCGTCTATCTTCTGGCAAACGACGGGACGCATCTCGTCATGCAGGCAAGCACAATTCCGGCAAAAACCATTCAGTCGGTAAAAAACATCCTCGGTCTCAAGATACCGGAGGTCGTCATACCCGAAACTCCTGAAAGCCTCTATTTCGCAACTCTCCGCTCCGGCAAGCCGGCAATTTTAAATGAATCCGATAACATTAGCCGCCTGATCGGCGAATTCATCACCAACAAACGATATAAAAAATTCATTCCGGCTATCCAGAAGGTACTGGAAATCAAACATGTCGTTATTTTCCCCTTGATTTCCAGCGACACCGCGCTGGGGATTCTGGATATCTCCAGAAAATCCGCCTTTACGAATCAGGAAATCGAACGTATCCATAATATTACTTTACAGGTTACCGAGGCTATTTTATATCATAAAGCGGTTCTGGAAAAAGAATCCCTGCTGCGGGAGCTGCAGGAAGCCTATAATAAATTAAAGAAACTCAGTGGTCTGATCCCGATCTGTTCGCACTGTAAAAAAATCCGCGATGATAACGGTTTCTGGAACCAGGTGGAACAATACATCAGCGAACATACAGACGCCGTCTTTTCCCACGGCATCTGTCCCGACTGTATGAAAAAACTGTATCCCGATTATTTACTTAATCCGAAAGAACGCAAAAAACCGTGAATCCAAGAGGGGCTTACCCAGCGGATAAGCCCTTCTGTTCGATACCTTTACCAAATACTATTTATCTTCTTCAATCACCGCCTGAGCAGCCGCCAGACGGGCAATCGGTACCCGATAGGGCGAACAGGAGACATAGTTCATCCCGACTCTGTGACAGAACTTTACGGAGCTCGGTTCGCCCCCGTGTTCGCCACAGATACCGACTTTCAAATCCGGTCTGGTGCTGCGTCCCTTCTTGGTGCCCATCTCCACCAGCTGTCCGACACCGACCTGATCCAGCACCTGAAAGGGATCAACTTCCAGGATACCATTATCAAGGTAGATAGACAGGAATTTACCGGCGTCATCGCGGGAATAGCCGTAGGTCATTTGGGTCAGATCGTTGGTACCAAAGGAGAAAAACTCGGCGGCTTCCGCCACCTCATCGGCGGTCAGCGCCGCCCGGGGAATCTCGATCATCGTCCCCACCAGGTAGTCAATTTTAGCACCCTTTTCCGCAAAGACCTTTTCAGCCGTGGCGCGGATGATTTCCTCCTGTTTCACAAATTCCGCCTTGGTACCGATGAGGGGAACCATAATCTCCGGAATGGCATTAATGCCGCGGGCTTTGCAGTTCAGCGCCGCCTCAATGATCGCCCGGGCTTGCATTTCCGTAATCTCCGGATAGGTAATTCCCAGCCGGCAGCCGCGGTGTCCCAGCATGGGATTAAATTCCGCCAACGATTCGACCTTCTGCTTGACCTCTTCCACCGAAACGCCTAATTCTTCCGCCATCTCTTTCTGATTAGCCTCTTCATGGGGCACAAACTCATGCAGCGGCGGGTCCAACAGACGAATGGTCACCGGCAAACCGTCCATGGCTTCAAAAATACCCTCAAAGTCACTGCGCTGCATCGGTAGAAGTTTCTCCAATGCTTTCCGCCGACCCTTTTCGTCATCCGCCAGAATCATCTCCCGCATCACCTTGATGCGGTCACCTTCGAAAAACATATGTTCGGTGCGGGTCAGACCGATGCCCCGGGCACCGAAATTCCGGGCTACCTGCGAATCCTGGGGTGTATCGGCATTGGTGCGGACATACATCCGGGTGTACTTGTCGCAGAGATCCATCAGTTTGCCAAAGTTGCCGCTGAGTTCGGGGTCCTTCGTTTCGACTTTCCCTTCCATGACTTCGCCGGTTGAGCCGCTCAGCGAAATCCAGTCGCCCTCTTTATAGGTGTGACCATCTACTATCATGGTACGGGTTTTATAATTGATATTAATACTGCCGGCACCCGACACACAGCATTTGCCCATGCCCCGCGCAACGACCGCGGCGTGGGATGTCATTCCGCCCCGGGCTGTCAAAATACCTTTGGCGGCATGCATACCAGCCAGGTCTTCAGGTGAGGTTTCAATCCGCACCAGAATGACCTTCTCACCCCGGGATGCCCATTCCTGGGCTTCATCGGCAAAGAAGACGATTTTGCCGGTGGCTGCACCGGGAGATGCCGGTAAACCCTTGGCGATCACCTTCGCTTTGGTCAGCGCCTCGGTAGCAAAAACCGGGTGCAGCAGCTCGTCGAGCCGATTCGGTGCAACCCGCATGACGGCGGTTTTTTCATCAATCATGCCGTCTTCCAGCATGTCAATGGCAATCTTTACCATTGCCGCGCCGGTACGTTTGCCGTTGCGGGTCTGGAGTAGCCAGAGTCTGCCATCCTGAATGGTAAACTCCAGGTCCTGCATATCTTTATAATGATTTTCCAGTTTGGTTTCGATTTCACAAAGCTGTTTATACACCTTCGGCATTGTCTCTTCCAGAGACGGATATTTGGACTTGCGCTCTTCCTCGGATACATTGGCTAACTGCGCCCAGCGCCTGGAACCTTCCAGGGTAATCTGCTGCGGCGTCCGAATCCCGGCGACGACATCCTCACCCTGAGCGTCAATCAGATATTCACCATTAAAAATGTTTTCACCGGTTCCGGCATCCCGGGTAAACGCCACACCAGTGGCGGAGTTTTTACCCATATTCCCGTAGACCATCGCCTGTACATTCACGGCGGTACCCCAATCATCCGGAATGCCTTCCATGCGACGATAGACAATCGCCCGCTCATTATTCCAGGAACCGAAAACGGCGCCGATCGCACCCCAGAGCTGATCCCAGGGGTCGGTGGGAAAATCGTGACCGGTGAAATTTTTAACCGCGGCTTTAAATTTTTCCACCAATTCCTTCAGGTCTGCCGTGGTCAATTCGGTATCCAGCTCGACGCCTTTTACCTCTTTCAAGGATTCAATAATTTCCTCAAAGGGGTCCACGTCCTCTTTGCTCTCCGGCTTTAGCCCCAGTACCACATCGCCGTACATCTGGACGAAACGCCGGTAAGAATCCCAGGCAAAACGTTCGTTGTTGGATTTCTTTGCCAGACCGACAACGGTTTCATCATTTAATCCCAGATTCAAAACGGTATCCATCATACCGGGCATCGAAGCACGCGCACCGGAGCGGACCGACACCAGCAGAGGATTTTCCTTGTCGCCAAATTTGGCATCCATAATTTTTTCAATATGCCTGACACCGGCTTCCACCTCTGCCTCTATCAGGGCAGCGGCTTTTTCCGCGCCCTCTTTTGTCCAGATGGTACAGGCTTCCGTCGTAATTGTAAATCCAGCGGGAACCGGAATTCCGATGCGGTTCATTTCAGCCAGGTTGGCACCTTTGCCGCCCAACAGATTTTTATCGGTGGCTTTTCCTTCGGCTTTGCCGGCACCGAACATGTACACATATTTAGACATAAAATACCTCTTTAATTAATGGTTAATCCCTAGTTACATCAGCATAAAAGTTATCATATTTATTGGCAACATTCAAGTAATTGCTCGCCCTGCGGTGCCCCCTAGTAATAGTACCAGATTGTCCGGTACTCGTCAATATTTTCACCCCGTTTACGCAGCATTTTCAGATAATCGTAGATGGGAACATCGCGGTGTACGTAGGTGGGAGCAAGCTTAATATTCTTCTCCCAGGGTAAAAAGCGATAAAGCCGGCGACCGTCGGGTAGAATCGCCAGCAGCTGGTGATCCTGCCCGGCGCGGAGGTGATTTTTCCCCAGCCGGGGCACATTAAAGACCGGTTCATCAGTCCGGTCCAGACCGGGCATCAGGCGGGCTTCCTCTTTACGCTCCTGCAACAGGCGGGCGATCGGCACCCGGTAAGCGCGGGTTTCCTCTTTACCTTTGGCGTTGAAGGTATAATAGGGGTCTACACCCGCCAGCCGCAGCTGCCGGCGCAGGGCAACCAGTTCAAACCGGCGGCTGTTCTCAAAAGTAAACACCGCCTGGTTATAAACCCCGATGCCTTTTTTGCGAATCTTTTCGATTGCGGCGACAGCCTCGGGAGTAATTTCCCAGACATGTTCAAAATGGCTTACCACAGCGACTTCCCGTTTTCCGAATTCGTGATACTCACCCAAAATATCCACCAGCCTGTCAGTAAAGCGCTGGGGCAGCACTACCGGCATGCGCGTGCCGATCCGGATCCGTTGAATGTGATCAATGGCGGCAAAGCGCTCTAAAAGAGCATGAATCTTGGCGTCGCTCATAACCAGCGGGTCACCACCGGTAATCAGGACCTCCTGGATAGTCGGGTGTGACTCAAACCATTGCAGCGCCGCTTCTACCGTCTCAGACCGGGCAAAAGCGTGCGGGTCCAGCACCTGGTTAATTTCCCAGTTACGCTGACAGTAAACACAGATCTGGGCGCAGGTATTATAAGGCTTCAGAATGGCGATCTGCGGATAGCGCCGCGTGACCAGCTGAATCGGCGAGGTGTCATGTTCACCCATAAAATCAAATTTTTCCGACCGGGCGGCACGGTTTTCCGCGACTGTCTGGGTATAGTGGAGCGGCGGAATTACCTGTGCGCGCACCGCATGGTCCCGTTTCCGCGACGGGTTTTTATCCATTAAGGAGACATAATACGGAGTAATTCCAAAAGGAATCCGGTTTTGATTAGCCAGCCGGATCGAACGCTCCTCCTCCTCAGTCAGATTGATGATCTCTTTCAATACATCGGCTTTACGGATGACATGTTTCAGCTGCCATTGATAATTTTGCCAGTCAGCCTCACTGGCATTAAAAAACCTCAGAACTCTCCGCTTGTGCCGCTGGCGGTCCTGAATCACTTCCGGCTCCATACCACTGGGATATCTGCTTAGAAAGTCATCTATCTGACGAACCTCCCGGTCCAGGGTGCGGGAACGTTGAACTGCCGCCTCGCGCCCTCTTTTCTGCTGAAAATTCAGCCCTTCGTCCAGCTCCTCCGAATGACTGTACACATTCGACCGCCCTTCGATAGCCCGGAACAGATGGGCGAACTCCAAAATGAATCCCTCTGATACATCCACCGGCTTGTCCTGCGAGAGTTTGTACAGCATTTCCAGATTACTGATACCCGCCTCTTTTTCACTGGATTTGGAAATAATTATTTTGAAAGTTGTAATCGCTTCCAGGATAATAGCTCTCTCCAGCGGATGATAACAATCACTACTGTTCAGAATGTTTTCTTCCCTGATATGCAAATACTCGAACAGCTTTTTCCGGGCAATTATGACGTTGCCGGAATCCCGCAAGATGGTATGGATGCCCGGATTTAACCGCCAAAGGGCATCAAATTTATGCACCTTTCTGCTCTTCTGCCCAGCGATGATCGGAACTTCGTCGCCCGTATGGCTTATGGGTAATTCAGGATTCATTAAATAGTTAAAAATATTCTGCATGGTCTTTCCTGTTTTTTTATAGTATAAAAGGGCTGAACCACAATTCCAAATCGCCGATCACCGTGTCAAATTGGACTCTCTGGTCTATCTACCTACTCCGGAGAAAAAATTTTGTTCCGCTTGTAAAATATTTTTGTATATTAGGAGGGCAAATTTGGATATTCACCGGTTTTGGATTGATTTGCCCGGCTGAAACATCGGTTTTTTGAATAATTGGATTCTACGAGGAGGATGATCCATAATGTGAAACTGCTGGCGCGATTGCCCGGCATTTCCATCCAATTAATTCCCTCCATCCATGGGAACTTCTCCCTTACCCGGGTCATTCTCCTCAATCCTTTCCCGGACGATTCCGCCAATCATCATTTATACATTATGAAAGACGAAATATTTTTCAAAGAAAAGACGCTGGAGTCGCAGCAGGTATTTTCCGGTCGTCTCTTAAATGTCTTCCGGGATAGTGTGCTGTTACCTGACGGCAAGGAAACCAGTCGTGAATACATCAAACATCCCGGCGCCGCAGTCGTGATTCCTTATCTCGACGACAATAAAATCGTGATGGTTAAGCAGTTTCGCTATCCCATTGGAGCAGTGATGCTGGAGTTGCCTGCCGGGAAGATTGATCCCGGCGAATCACCTGCCGAAACGATTCGGCGCGAGCTGGCTGAAGAAACCGGCTACCAGGCGGGCAAATTGCTGCCGGTTTGCCGCATCCATACCTGTGTCGGATACAGCGACGAACTGCTGCATCTTTTTTGGGCAGGAAACCTGAAACCGTGTCAGCAAAATGCCGATGATGACGAAACGCTGGAAATCGTGTCCTTACCGACCGACACTGTCATAGCCCTCATGCTCGCCGGTAAAATCACCGACGCCAAAACCCTGATCGGACTGTTTTGGTTAAAAGAGATTCTCCAGAATTCCGATCGTAAAAAAAACTTTATCGAATAAATTCTTTTTATTCCCCGGCAATTTCAAGCCCGTAGCCCCGCTCATAATTTACTCGTTCCGGTTCTGCGGTCATCAAACCCGGGAAACGTCGGTAGAGGCTCTCGGCAAACATAAAATCCAGATGGGCACTATCTTCTGGTGCACGTCCTAAAACCTCGCGCCAGACAAGCGGGCTTTCCATGCAAAAATAGAGAAAGGGCGGAGAAAAAGCCGATTTTAGCTTTTGATAAATAAAACGGTACATCGGCACGCGTAAAGGACGCGGATAACGCAGCTTCCCGTCCATTCCCCGCACCATCTCCCCAAAGGCAACCGCCGATCCGGGATACCGTGCCGCAATCTGCTCTTTCATTGAGGGCGGAAAACGCAAGGAACCCATACTGATCCAAACAATCCGGGATGGGTCAATCTGAAGATACAGTTCGTCAAGCAGCTCACCGTAGAGTTTAGCCCAATCCTGTACATGTAAAATCGGATCGAAGTGAAAAGCCAACAGGTAACCCGCCTCTGCCGCTCGTCGGGCTGCTGCTAAACGGGGCATCAGGTGTGCGGTTTTATGTTCCTCCTGATCAATGATAGCTTGCGGATTGAGTGACCAAGCCAGCACGGTACGCCCCCCATGTTCCAAATCCAGCAAATCGTCAATCGCCACCGATTTGGTTTTCAGCTCCAGCAGTGCATTCGGTATACTGGTAAACATTTCGATAGCCTGCCTGACAAAATAAACCGAGCCGGCAACCGCCAGACTGTCGCCCAGCTCACCGGTGCCGATCCGAAAAAAGCGCCGCGGCTGACGGCGTACTTTCCTGTGTAATTCTGCCAAAATTTCAGCAAAATTGGTATAAACGACCGTAGCCGGCTGATTTAAATAATATTGCAGAATGCAGTAACTGCAGCACATGGGACAGTTCAGGGTCTGGTTGATAACCTGATATCTACAACATAAATACTGCTCGGCAGTCCCGGGGCAGCTTTTGACGACATCACCCTTTGAGCGGGTGAGCCACAAAACGGTTTTCGGGTCCATTCCAGCAGTCTTGCCGACAATGTCATAATCATCGGGAATCACCTGCTGAATGCGGCGCGGATATTTACTGCAAATCGCCGCGGTTGATTCGTCCCGGAGAGCCGATTTGGAAATATAAATTCGCCGATAAAAATTATTATGGTTCATTTAAATCGTATCAAGCAGCTGCCGCAGTTTTTCAATTGTCTCGGCGGAATAAAATCGCTGTATGTTCAACAGGTCATTCTCGGTGGTCAGCGTCCAGACCAGCCGCAGCTCCTGCTTTTCAAAGGTATCGTCGTAATACAGCGCGGCATTAGCGGGAAGAGAAATGTTGTCAAGGCATTCCCGCACTTTTTCCCGCTGAGCCGACAATGCCGGATAGCGGCGCCGGAAAACCGCCGCCCGGATTTCCTGTAACCGCTCCGGGGGAGCCTGGTTTTCTGCCTGTAAAATTTCCTGCCAGCGGAGCTGGGTAAACAGCTTTTCCGGGGAACGGTGCTCCCGCCGGCTTGTTTCGTATACGTGAATGATCAATTCCTCAAAAAGGCTCAGCGTCGGGCGCAAAGCAATCAGCATTTCCAGATCAGGCTGGGCATTCCGGTACTGTTTCGCCACCAGCTGCCAGGTCTTTAGCGGTGCTTTTTTTGTAATTAAATATTGCGTAACCGGCTCGCCGATAAACGCTAAGTCACGATACTGTTTGATGATTTTGGGGTCCTTCCGAAAACCAAACGCCGGGCACAGCGCCTCGACAATCTCGGTATCGCTTCGGTTCTGACCGGCGGCAAACCGGAAAATCCTGGAGATTTCGACAGGCAATAGCGGACGCCGACTCTGTTTAATAAAAACAAGCTTTTGTAAAATATCAAGCCCCGCCGCATCCGGCGGGAAAACAATCGCCGGGAATTGCCGGTCGGCGGGTAAACCGGCGGTCAGAATTTCAAAGCCGTCTAGGATGCGGTATTTCTTTTCTGTTTGCTGCACTAAAATCGTCTGCGTAATAGCGTATCCCTGCCGGTCAGGCAGAAACAGATCAAAGCGGCGATCCGCACGATCAAGCTGTTCGGTGGTCAGGATGACCGGTTTTCCGAAAATCTTCAAGTTTGCTCCGATACTCACTGAGTTTGCCGGCGAAAATATTGGGCAGATCGTGGCGTTTCCGGCGACCGCTCTCCAGCACAGTAAGTTTTTTGATAATCTCTTTCAGCACCATTTCATACTGTTCGTCACTGATATCCTTGGTCAAAATCTTTTCCAGCGCCGTTATCCGGTAGCGGTCCATGCCCCAGTACTGCCGGGAGAGCTGGTCCGGGTGCCCGCCGGTTTTGACAATCAGCTTTTCTTCAATCAGCCCGATCGGGTATTTATAGGCGATTCGCAGCCACAAATCGTAATCCTCGCACACCGGCAGGTCCTCATCAAAAACTCCCACATCGTTAAACACCCGCTGGTGAACCATGACCGCCGACGGACTGACGATGCAAAGCGGCAGACATTGTTTGAAAATCCAGCCGCCGTATTTACGGTGCTTCTGCATGGAATTGACAAATTTGCCGCGGCGGATCCACTTTTCGTCGGTCTGCACGATCAGGAATTCCGGATTTTGCCGGACAAATTCGATTTGGCGTTCCAGCTTTTCCGGCATCCAGTAGTCATCCGAGTCCAGAAATGCGACCCAGCTGCCTTCGGATTTTTCCAGTCCGAAATTACGGCTGGAAGAAACCCCACCGTGCAGTTTGGAATAGTAGCGGATTTTATGACCGTATTTCTGCAGAATGCGATGAGTGTTATCCGTGGAACCGTCATCCACCACGATAATTTCATAGTTTTGATAGGTCTGGTTCAGGACCGATTTGATCGCCTGTTCCAGGACTGCACCCCGATTATAAGTGGGAATGATTACCGATACTCTGCCCGGATCATCCATTGAGTAACAAGCACTCCCGGTTTTCCTGCAGGATTCTGACTAAAATGACCAACTGCTCGCATAAAATTTCAACCGCCTTCCCCAGATTCTTTTTAAATTTAAGTAAAGTTTCCGAATCTGCCGTATCGGAAATCACTTTCAGCGAAAGAAAGGGCATTTTTTTTTGCCGGCAGTAACGGGCAATGGTAAAAGCCTCCATATCCACTGCGGCTGCCCCACATTCTGCCCGGATGCGTTCCTTCTCCCGCACGGATAGGACAGGCTCCGAAGCAGTAAAAAGACCAACTCGTATCCATCTGTCCGGCACACATGTCAGCAAATCTTCGTAATTATGGAATAATTCGGTTTGGAAAAGCCGTTCCATGCAGCTATTTATGAGGTATGGCGCAAATACAATTTGAAAGGGTTCTAAATTCTCCGCAATGGCGCCCGCCGTTCCGACATTTATAACGACATCACCGGTGACGGTATTTTGAATGTTATCAAACCGTTGCGCACCACGTCCGATTTGCCGGAAATTTAGCCGGATATCCCCGTTCCGGTCGAAAACAGCCGCCAGATGGCTGCGGACAGGCAGCATCTCTCTGTGCAATGCGGCTAAGATGGTAAAATTCAATAATACCCGGTATTAATCAATATCGTCTTCGTTTATCTGGCTGTTTTCAGTAATTGCCTGCTTCCAGGATTCGGCGTCCAGCAGTTCATACCACCCACACCCGTTACAGATTTTAAAATAGGTTTTTTTTCCAAAGTATGAGCTGCTCCGGTAGACAATATTGCCGGAGCACTTTTCACACTTTTCATCAATTTTGGCATCGAAGGGCAGTTTGGTCTTTTTCTTGCTGATATTGAATTTGTCGGTCATTTAAAATCTCTCCGGTCGGTATTCACCTTAAAATTTAATTGACTGCGTCTGTTGGTTCACATTGTCCGAATAGAAAACATTGCTTTATATCCGTGTAAAATTCATAGCTAAATTTGGAATTGTCAAGAGTTTCTTTGCGGCTGGAAAGAGATTCCATCATCCAACCATCCCGGGAACCGGAACAAATCTCGACAACCTTTCCCAATTAATTTATAAAAGACTAAAAAATCTCCCCCATCAGATGCTATTAATCCGATGTTCCGATCACTTTCCTGATTTTGAATTGTGAACCAATAGGGTTACTGGTTCATGGACTTGAGAAATTCGCGGTTGCTGTTAACCCGCTTCATCCGTTCCAGCAGAAATTCCATTGCCTCCACCGGATTCATCTCACTGAGCAGTTTACGCAGCACCCAGACCCGAGCCAGTTCAGCGGAGGACATCAATAATTCCTCTTTCCGGGTACCGGAGCGGTTCACATCCATTGATGGAAACACCCGGCGGTCACTCAGGCGCCGATCCAGCACCAGTTCCATATTGCCGGTGCCTTTGAATTCCTCAAAAATCACGTCGTCCATCCGGCTGCCGGTATCAATCAGAGCCGTCGCGATAATCGTCAGACTGCCGCCCTCTTCGATATTCCGCGCCGAGCCAAAAAACCGTTTCGGACGGTGCAGTGCATTGGCATCAATACCTCCGGATAAAATCTTGCCGCTGTGGGGCACGACGGCGTTGTGCGCCCGGGCGAGCCGCGTTATACTGTCCAGCAGGATGACCACATGAAAGCCCAACTCCACCATGCGCTTGGCTTTCTCCAGGACCATATCAGCCACCTGAACATGGCGTTCCGGCGGTTCATCGAAAGTGGAACTGACCACCTCCGCTTTAACCGATCTTTCCATATCCGTCACCTCTTCCGGTCGCTCATCAATCAGCAAAACAATCAGAATAATTTCGGGATGGTTCGTGGTAATACTGTTGGCAATCTGCTGCAGTAGAATCGTTTTTCCGGTTTTCGGCTGCGCCACAATCAAGCCGCGCTGACCTTTGCCGATCGGACACAACAGGTCCATTACCCGCATGGAGAGATTCTTGTGGTCGGTCTCCAGCTGAATCCGGCTCTCGGGATAAAGCGGCGTGAGGGAATCGAAAGGTCTTTTCGATTTGACCTCTTCGGGGTCCATCATGTTCACCGCATCCACCCGCAGCAACGCAAAAAATTTCTCGTTGTCCTTGGGCGGTCGGATTTGTCCGGAGACGACATGTCCAGTCCGCAAACCGAACCGCTTGATCTGAGAGGGCGAGATATAGACATCATCGGGACCGGACAAATAGCTGAATTCCTCCGACCGTAAAAAGCCGTAGCCTTCATCCATTACCTGTAAAACACCCTGGGAAAAAATCCGACCGTCCTTTTTGGCGCTGGCTTCCAGAATCTTGTAAATCAGGTCCATTTTCTTTAAACCGGTATGCTCGGGAATTTCCAGCTTAACCGCCAGATCGGTCAGGTCTTTAATCCGCATTGCTTGAAGCGACGCAATCGTCAGTTCTTTTTCCATTATTAATTTCCTATAATTAATAGAATTAATTCAAAAATTGATTTTCATACAATTGGTAGGTCTAAAACGTGGCCTAAATTCTCACAACTGAAAATATAATCACTATTCTGTTATTGTCAAACATTTATTTTATAGAAATCATAAATTACCGGTGCAAGATAATGACTGCCCAGAACAACCAGGTGATCCTCACCGCCAAGCTGCCGCAGCACCGCCGGAAACAGTTGTTTAAAATCGGTCCCGGCGATGACATTTACATCCGGCAGGTCCCGTTTCAAAATTCCACCCAGTTTTCCGGCAGGGATTGATTTTTTCTCCGGTGTTTCGGAAACATATACCATAGCAGCGATTCTCCCGATTGTTTTTCCCAGAAGATCGGTTTTTTTATGCTCCCCCAAAGCGATTAAAAATCTGAATTTTTCACCGGGAAAAGTGCTCTCCAGTGCCTGCACAACCTGACGGATTCCGTGTAAATTGTGCCCAACATCGTAATAGACCAGCGGTTTTCGGGACAACAGCTCCAGGCGACCGTGCCATCGGGCAGCAGTGATACCCGCTGCCACCGCCGCACCGGAAAGGGGAGTAGCCGTCAAATGGTTTAATGCCGTAATGACCGTATTCAGGTTGGTAATCTGATGATCCCCCAGAAAGGGAAAATCCAGTTCATCAAAACAAAACTCCCGTGAACGGATATTGACAATCTGCCGGTCAGGATACCGGGTCATCACCGTTGTATCACAATGATCGGGCGCATAGATAAAAGGGCTCTTCTGTGACAGTGTTGCGTCTCTGAGAAATTCCCGAATCCGGGGTCTTTGTTTGGCAACAACGACCGGAATATCGCTTTTAATGATACCGGCTTTTTCGCCGGCAATTTTCTCCAGGGTATCTCCCAGAAATTCTTCGTGATCCTTACCGATGGGCGTAATTATTGACATCAGCGGTGTGGTGACATTGGTGGCATCGTACCGACCGCCCATACCGGTTTCCAGAATGGCGACATCCGCAGCCCGGTCTGCAAAATGTTCCAGTGCCATTGCCGTGGTGGTTTCAAAAAAGGTGGTCTCCAGCGCCTCAATAAGCGCCTGGTGTCTGTCTATAAATGCGACAATTTCACCGTCGCTGATTTGATCCCAATTAATGCGAATTCGCTCATTGAATCTGACGAGATGGGGGGATGTATACAACCCGACCCGCAGACCGGCTGCCTGCAACACAGATGCAAGCATTGCACAGATACTGCCCTTGCCATTGGTTCCGGCGACATGGATAGTCTTTAATCTGGACTCCGGGTTCCCAATTCTGTCCAGAAACTCCTGAATACGTTTCAAGCCCGGCTTGATCCCTTTGCCATCCAGGGCATACAGACAGTTCAGCCGTCGCTGAAGATTGGGATATGTGTCTGAAGTCGGGGTCATCGGGAGCGGTCATCCAGCGCAATCCGCCGGACATTGCTCAGCGACTGACCGAGCAGACGCTGCGCAATCTCTTCAAATTTCTGGGGAAAATCACTGACATAAAACCGATATTCCGCCGGCTTTCCGGAATCACACGCCAGCTTGTGCGCTAAAATCACCCGGCGGACCTCCAGTGCGGTCTGAACGGCGCTGTCTACAATTTCAATATTTCCATCAATGGTTTTCTTGATTATATCCTTAATGATCGGATAGTGCGTACAACCCAGAATCAACGTGTCTATGGATTGCTTGACCAGTGGTTCCAGGTAAATCCGGGCAACCGACTCCGTCACTTCCGAATCAATCCAGCCCTCTTCAACCAGAGGCACAAACAGGGGACAGGCTTGCGAAAAGACCCGGATGCCGGGGTCCATTGACCTGAGTAGCGCAGTATATTTTCCGGCTGAAATCGTGGCACTCGTACCGATCACACCGATTCGCTTACTGAGACTGTTCTTCAGCGCTGCCCGGACACCCGGTTCGATTACCCCAACCACTGGGACCGAACTGACCAGCATCACATTATCCATCGCAACGCTGGAGACGGTGTTACAGGCTACCACAATCAGTTTCACACCCTGCGCCTGCAGATAGCGGGTAATTTCCACGGCATAATTCCGGATTGTCGCGGGGCTCTTGGTGCCGTAGGGTACCCTGGCGGTATCACCGAAATAGAGAATTGACTCCCCGGGCAGCTGCTGCATGAGCTGCTTGACCACCGTTAAACCGCCCAGACCGGAATCAAAAACACCGATCGGTCGGCAATTCAAATCTGCATTATCCGGAAATTGACCTGTCACTGATCTCCTTAAATTCGAGGATGCTGCGGTAAATCGCTTCGGCTATTTTCTGGCGGTGCTTGGCACTGTTTAGCTTCCGGGCTTCCTCTTTATTGGTGTTGTAACCCAGTTCGCAGAGCAGTTTGGGCATATCAGCACCAACCAGCACATAAAAGCCGGCTTGCTTGATGCCCCGGTTCTTCTGCGGCACCATTTTGGTAAAATTTCGGGACAGGATACTGGCAATCAGCTCGCTGTCCTTCATGTTAGTCGAATGAACCATATTAGCCAGAATATTGGTAATATCATCATAACCCTGGTACTTCAGTTTGTCCTCTTCATCTTCCAGGTGAATGACGGAATTTTCCGCCTCGGCAATTTTAATCGCCTCTTCAGACCTCCCGGGAAGCAGCAGATAAAATTCCAAGCCCTCGGCTGCGGACACTTTCGAAGTGGCATTGACATGCAGACTGACAAAGAGTTTGCCACCCATTTTATTGGCAATTTCAGCCCGTTTCCAGAGAGGTACAAATTCGTCGGTTTTACGGGTATAAACCACCTTGATATTACTGTTTTTCTCCAGCAGACGCCCCACTCGTAATGCCACGTCCAGGACGATATCTTTCTCATGCATGTAGCCCCAACGTCCGGGCGTACCGCCATCTTTGCCGCCATGTCCGGGATCCAGCACGATTGTATCAATAATCCAGGCGGTCTTAGCCTCTTCGATTTTGCGCTTGATATCACGATTCAGAGGTAAGAACAGCGAAATTAAAATCTCATTCCTGCGCAGATCGAAATGAACATCCGCCGATTTAAACTGGCGGTTCAGCTGAAATCCAAGCTGAACCGAAGAACCGGTGGGTATGGCAATCACCCGCTGAAAAGAATTGGTGGGATAGAGGGAGGACAGGCTGGCGGAATCGCAATCGGCGCCGTTGACGGTCAAATAAAACCAGCTGTCACCTTTAAAAAAGCTGGAAAAATCCGAATCGGTAAAGGTGCCCAGTGACTTTATCCGCACCTCGACGCCGTTGGCTTTCTCCTCAAACCGAATATCGGTCAGGCTGATCAGTCCACCGGAGACTGCCGGCGTTCGAAATGCATGTTTCACATGGGAGACCCGGTTTGCATTGACAAAGATCGAACCTGCCGTCTCCACAATCGAATAGTGCAGATCGGGCAAGGTGTGCTGCTGGAGCAGGGTCAGGAAGGAGGTAGCTGGAGCGTAGATTTCGTCATTGATCAGCAGTGCCGGACCGGACATTTGCAAGACCTGGGCGTCTACCATCAAAAAGCTGTTGTTCGCCGTCAATTTGACCTTGCTCTTGTCAAAAAAGAGCACAATTTTTCCGGTCTCCTTCCGATAATAGGTCCGGACGGCTAAAGCGTCGGCAAAATCCTGGGCAGAGACGTAGCGGGTCTCGCTAATCGTTACAACGGCAATATCCTGCCCCGGATTTTTCGGAGCCGGGCGGCTGAGCAGCAGCTTCTCCGGTACCGCTCCGGACATTAATCCGGACAATGCTGTCATCAATAAAAAAATTCTTATCTTCATTACAATCCGGCAGGAAATTACGAACTCCCGGTTCATAAATCAACCACCATCTGGAATTCGAGCAGAAATGTGTTGTCGGTTCGTGTTTCTGAAATCAGCCGGCGTCTTTGGGTTTTTAATGCCGTAGCCGCCGTAATACCGTTTTTAAACCGGCTCTGTAATACTCCAAAATACCGTCTGCCACTACCCGACAGCGTGACCATATTGAAACGCAGTGGAATACCAGCCTCGTACAGATAAATGCGCGTGTCAAACACCGGCGAATAGAAGTGTGTTGTCCCCAGGGTCAACGCCACACCCTTCCACTCCTTTAGGGTGCCGGAAACGCTGGCGGCGAAGGATTGTTTTCGGTCAATCTCATTCAAAACTCCCCGGAATGTCAGATAGGCGTCCCGCCGAAGATAGGATTGTCCAATAACCGATATCTGGTATTTAGCGGTAGCTGTTTCGGTCACTTTTCGTTTTAGACGCAGTCGCAGGCTATGCTGCCCCGACCAATTCCGGTCCAGAAAAGCAACCGCTTCCGTCCCCCGGTCCGGTGCAAGTCCTTTCTTGAACGAGCGATGTTGTGAGAAAAAATCAATATATCCACCGGTCTTGAACCCCCTTTTTATGCGGCACTCCGCTCCCAGATAAAGTCCCTGCTCATTTCCACCGGCACTCGTATACTCCTTCATAACCGTTGACAGGCGAGTGGCAAACCGGTCGGAAAAATAGCGGTATTGAGCACCCAGAGAAATGTTTTCGGTTCGGCAGACAAAGCCCTGAACGACCGCGAAATTTTCCGGGCTGAGCAGCGCCAGTTCGCCGGAAAACCGCCAGTCGTTCCGCTGAAATTTCTGGTAAAGTGAAATGCCTCGCTGCCGGCGCCGACTCTGGTAAACCCTGACCGGTAGGGGATAGCCGGTCTGGAAAACCAGCAAGCCCAGCCGATTCTGCTCTTTGGTAAAAACCATTCCGCCGCTTACTGTATGTTCCAGCAGCGCATTTTTCGCCGCCAGTTCGGAATCCGTACGGTGAATTCCGGTTTCACGAAATGACTGCACCAGCGAATCTTCAATCGTCGCATCGAGCCGCTGTCTGGACACAAAGGAAAAAAGGGTCAGACGGCGTCCCTGCCGATGCAGATACGCCCCCTGCAAATAACGGTTTTCGTCAGAGCCGGTATAGGCACTGAAGCGGGGTGTGCCCGCCAGAACCGTTCCACCGACCGAAGTCCCCTTAAATGCAAGATTGCTGCGGGAAAATAAAAGCCCGTGCCCCCAGTCGAATGTGTAGGCAGCCAGCCCAACGGTATAGGCATCCGCAAATGGCTGGGTAATGAGGCTGATATTCCGGTAATCGAACAGCTGTTTTTCACCCTGATCCCTTTCGGCGATAAATCCCACCTCTATTTGACGATTGAGAGCGAACCTTCCACACAACTGGCTTCTATTTAGGTCCACATTCTCTTTTTGATTTATCGAAACATAATTCTTTAAATGAACATCTCTTTCAAAACGGTCACCCATGATTTTGAAAAACAGTTTTACCATCTCAAGACTTAATTGATCCAGCTGCGCCGCCGCCTGAAACTGCTGCCAATCGTCAAACTCCAGGTGTCGCTTTTTCAGGGCAAGCAGCCGGTCAATCAATTCGTCATTCAGCGGCAGACTTTCAATATCCGCCGGCTGTGTACGGTTCCAATCCAGCGGATTGTTGATAAAATCCTCCAGATAGTTTTCCAGATTCTCCTCTGAAATATGCTCCTGTAATAATGATAAATCAATATTTCCTATGCCGGATTCATTGCCGGTTATGATAATCGGGAGGGCGCCGATAATCATCCACAAAAGTGCGGCTTTCATTAGAAACCGTATCCAATCCCGTAATACAGGGTATAGGGCAGTACCTGGTGGTGCTGATAGGCAAAATCCAGGTAAATTCCCTTCAGATAGAGGGAAATTCCACCCGCATAGCGGTCGGGATTCAGCTGTGCCCCAAGTTTCAATTCCACAAACGGAAGCGGGCGAATGATTGTCCCCATCCGGAAAGAAAAGGGAAATTCCGTGTCTTTAAACAACTCACCGCAAAGGTCAATTTTTGAAACCGGCGTATAACGAATGCCCAGCAGAAAACATTCTGGCAATGGATCGTATTGCCCGTAAATTGCCGGGCTGTTGACATTCTGCAATAGCATACCCACCTGAATATCGTCATCCAAATCCCACACCGAACCAAGACTCAGACCTAGGGCAGTGGAATTTTGACAACCGGTAATCGCAACGTTATACAGCTGAACGGACAGCCCCAGTGCCAGCAGGTTTTTCAGCTGATGACCATAGCAGATACCGAGAGTTTTTTCCTGGTAAATCCGGTTGCCGAAGTTCTTAAAACCAATTCCAAGCTGTCGCTGTTCCCGGAATTTCCAGAGCCCTTTTGCCTGATAGTAATCCAGACCCGTCAAGCCGAACAGGCGAGTATAATCAACCCGCAGGTACAGAGTCTCATCGGTTAAGAAACAGGCGGGGTTTGAGGAGCCCGCATAGAGTGAGGCGATCGAACCCAGGGCAACCGCCGAGGCATTGAGTGTCTGCACCTCAAAAGCAGCCGGGCTGGTCACCGACAGGAGCATGATCAAACTGATAAATTTCCAGTTCATGGCTTACATATCACCCTGTATCCTGACATACATTGACAGCCACCGACTCACTGAAATCAACAAACGAAGGACACTGCCAAAGCAGTATCAATCATTTTATTTTTTTATGTTTTGGTCGTTCAGATGAGGTCAGAAGAAAACCTCGTCCGACGAACCAGATTACTTGCTATTTTTTCTTCTTTTTGACTTTATTCGAATTTTCCGCCTGGCGCTCGCTGCTGGGTACAAAGGTGTTCAGCTTTTCCCGAACAATCATGGGGTGATCGCGATTATGCAGACAGATGATACCCTCGATCATGAACTCTTTCATCATAATCTCTTCATCGGAGCGGCGTTTCAATTTGCCGCCGATGGGGATAAACACCAAATTTGCCAGCACCAGACCGTAAAAAGTCGTCAACAAAGCCAGTCCCATACCGCCCAGCAGCTCCTTAAATTTGCTGGCAACGTCAAATTCAAAGGAGCTCGCCGCGGCACCGATACCCATTCCGCCACCGGTAAAATTTTTCATCATTACAATGAGTCCGACAATCGTGCCAACCATTCCAAAGGCGGGGGCATAGGTACCCATATAGAAAAAGATTTCCTGACCGATGGTATGGCGCTTCTCCATGTTAGCCAATTCCAGGTTCAGGTAATTGCGCAGCCGGTCCTGATCTTTTTCGTTGATGGCAAGTTCAACGCCGGCACGCATGAAGCGGTCTTCCACCTTTTTCAATTCGCCCTCAAGTGCCATCAGACTCTGCTTCCGGGCAATTGCCGACAGGTCGGTGAACTGGTCAATAATGTTCTGATAACCGCCTTTTGTCCGTCGAAAGGCGTTCTTCAGCACTTTGAATACGCCCAGCACATTCTTCATCGGATAGTTGACAAAGGTTGCCGCCAATGTGCCGCCCAGTACGAGCAAGAGCGCCGGTAAATTCCAGAAAAACTCCGCCGAACCGCCCTTTGCCGTGATAGAATAAATAACTAGTGCGATTCCCGTAGCTAATCCAAAGAGAGTGGCGACATCCATAAAATTTTCTCTATGATTCACATACCGTGCATATGTCGCTTGAAAATTACAATAAATTTCCGATAAAGCAACATCAATTTTTCGACGGTTTTTCGATCACCCGGAAAACCTTCTCACCCTTTTTCGCCATCCGGTATTTTTCACGCGCCAATTTTTCAATATATGCCAGGTCCGATTCCAGACGGTTCCGCTCCGCCTGCAGCGAATCTTGTGCCATTTTTAACTCAGTGATATGATTTTCCAGATGACGTTTTTGTTTATTCAATAAATAAATCTGATACAGACCATAATCGCCAATAACGAAAAAAATGATAAAAAGGGTAATCAGCGACAGGACCCCCAGAATCCAGTACAAGCGCCGGATATTTGCGGCTTCGGGCTTTTGCCGGTACCGGATTCTGGATGCCTTCTTTGCCATTATTTTATAACGTCGAGACCCCAGAAAAGCGCTTCGTCTTCCAGTTCCTCTTCGATCCGCAACAACTGATTATATTTGCAGATGCGATCAGTGCGACAGGCGGAACCGGTTTTGATCTGACCGGCGTTGACCGCCACCGCCAGATCGGCGATGGTGGTGTCTTCAGTCTCACCGGAGCGATGGGAAATCACCGTGGTAAAGCCGGCACGATGCGCCATGCTGATGGCATTCAACGTCTCTGTCAGGGTGCCGATCTGGTTCAGCTTGATCAAAACCGAGTTGATCGCTTTCTCTTCAATCGCCCGCCCAATTCGATCAACATTGGTAACAATCAGATCATCGCCGACAATCTGGATTTTATTGCCCAGCTCCTTCACCATGTATTTCCAGCCGTCCCAGTCGTCTTCCGCCAGACCATCCTCGATAGAAACCACCGGATATTTCATCACAATATCCTTGTAATAATGCACCATCTCTTGTGAGGTCAGGGCACGCTTCTCGGACTTCAGCTCGTATTTTTTAGTCTCTTTATTGTAAAATTCCGATGACGCCGGGTCCAGAGCAATGAACAGCTCCTCACCGATTTTATAGGCGGTCTTTTCTGCCGCTTCGAGAATCACCTCAATGGCTTCGATATTGGAGCGCAGGTTTGGTGCGAATCCGCCCTCGTCACCGACAGAGGTATTCAGCCCCTTCTTCTTTAATACGGCTTTCAGGTGATGAAAAGTCTCCACGCCCATCTGTAACGCCTCGCGGAAGGATTTGGCACCGCAGGGAAAGATCATGAATTCCTGCAGGTCTACATTGTTGTCCGCGTGGCTGCCGCCATTGAGAATATTCATCATGGGAACCGGCAGGACCCGGGCGTTGGTTCCGCCGATGTAGCGATATAGCGGCAGACCGATCACATTGGCGCCGGCTTTGGCAACCGCCAGAGAGACACCGAGGGTGGCATTGGCACCCAGCTTGCTCTTATTGGGCGTACCGTCAATTTCCAGCAGAATATTATCCAGATAAGCCTGATCGAGAACATCTTCGCCTATGATTTCCGGCGCGATAATCTCATTGACATTCTGGACGGCTTTCAGGACACCCTTGCCCATAAAGCGGCTCTTGTCGCCGTCCCGCAGCTCCAAGGCTTCATGCTCGCCGGTGGAAGCTCCGGAGGGAATGGCGGCGCTGCCGTAAAATCCGCTTTCAGTCCACAATTCCACTTCAATGGTAGGATTTCCCCGCGAATCCAGAATCTCACGGGCATTCACGTCAATTATCGTACTCATGTTACACTCCTTTTATGGTTAGCCGGTTTTCGAAAAATCCGGTTGAATTTACAGATTCACAAACACTTTATCAATGGCAGGCGCTTTTTTGAATTGAATCCCGGAACAGATGATTAAAAGAGATCGCCCCTCAAGGGGTAGGCTTTCGCAATATTATGGGACCTAACCCTACTTCACCAGCACCACTTTCTGATTCAATTGGTGTTCCGTGGAACGATACACGATGAAGTAAACACCGGTGGTTACGATTGAGCCGGAATTAGTCCGCCCGTCCCATTGGATAATATGATATCCGGCGGGATAGGTATTGCTTCTGCTATTATTCAAACACCAGACTTCTTTGCCACTGATATCATAAATCACCAGCGAAAACCGGGTCTCTTCCGGCAAATCCAGTTTGATGGTCGTGCTAATGTTAAATGGATTCGGATACACCGGGTGCAGGCAGAATTCTGCCGGTATCGGGTCAATTTCAACCGTCGGATAAAACTCCTCCTGATCACTCTGCGGTGCATTACAGTTAAATGACTTTGTGGAAGTATAGTCGGAAGTGACATCCAGATCATCCACAGCCCTGACCTTGTAATAAACCGCATAACCCGGCTGCGGTTTGGTCCATTTAAACTCATTATTATCCACATAATAGGTCGCCGTTGTGGTGGTTCTCAGCGCCCAGGCGCCGGCGCCGGCTTTCTTCCAAACCTCGTAATGTTTCAAATCCGGTTCGCTGACGGCATTCCAGTAGATTTTGGGATGATTATTGTACCAGACACCTGCAAAACCCGAAGGCGTCGCCGGCGGCTGGTGATAGTAATAGGCACCGATATCGGGATTGGTCCCGTCGGGATCATACTCCCCATACATTCCACCTGCATCAATACAGGGTGAATTGGGTTGTAAATGATAGCCACTGGAAAACAGAGGATCGCAGAAAATATTATTGTTGTTATGAAAATAAATCTCCGCCGGCTCGATAAATTCACAATCGTGAAAGCAATTCGTGTAGGCATTCAACCCGATCAGACAATAGATTTTTGACTGGTGGAAAATATTATCGCGAAGAATGATACTAACTATCAGCGATGACACATTTATTCAGATCAATAACCACTGTTCCCGGATCTTCCCGGATTTCGATTATATGGGCTGCATCTTTAATAATGCAGTGATTCAGATTTACCTGTGAGGCAGGAGATCGCGGATATACTTTGATCCCTTCCCAAATATTAATATCGGCTGTTTCAAAGATGACCGGATTGGCAGCCGTTCCACTGATTGTCAATGATCCGAAAACAGAAAATCCAAAGTGAGACTGTTTGTTCGGATCAAATTGGCTGATATAATGTCCGCCTGCCGGTATCTGAACAGTTTCACCAGCGCTGATAAGAATATTTATGTCACTGGCATTGGCGCTGACGTACTGAGCGGTGACGGTGGCGTTTGCGGACTTGAAAACCACATCGGTTTCACGATTGGTTGTCGTGGTGGCTCCCTGTTCATTAAATACAGCCGCAGACGCTGAGGGCGACTGCCAACGATCGAAAACCATGATATCGCTCGCGGTTGCGTACACTGCCGGCGCCTTCAGATGGTAAATAGGAATATTGTCTTCAAATGTTGGATTTTGATCCAGGAAGACAGGGTAATTAGACCCAGAAGCTACCTCTTGGTAGACAGGCGGATCAAACCGGACTTCATTCTCAGCATTCACAAACCAGGGATCCTGAATAAGTAAATTACCACAATTAGAATTAAGAGTAACTGGTTGCCTGCGAACAAAATAGGCGGTCTGGACCTGTCTCGGTTCGGAAGTAAAATCGTGTTTCAGTCGGTATTCCTGCTGATTATTATTCCAGCAATAATGCCAGAGACTATTATAGCCCGGATCCCATTGCTTTGTTTTAACAGTGTAATCATAGGCATGGCTAAGGGTTTTCTTTTCTTCCGGATTAATATCATCAGCAATGACAGTACCGGTAGTTTGATCCGTTATTTTAAATTTTGAATTTACAGTCGTCATATACGCCCAGTTTTTACATTCAACCTCGTCTATCATTTCGGATTCCACCATGAACCAATAAAACAAACTTGCCGTTGCCCGGATCGCCCAATTCATTAACACTTCGCCCTGTGACTGAGGATTGACAGTTGATGGAGGCGTGTCTAATATGCCAGGAATCGATTCCAAAATCGAATAATTATCTCCATCATAAATCGGACTCTGATTATTATCGCCGCCATAAATTCCAGGAACGCCAACTCCATCAATTTCACCATTCGGATTGCCACATGGGTAGTGCAAAGCAATTTGATCCGTCAGGTAAAATAAATACCTGATTGGATTATTGATATTGCGCATATCAATGATTCCACCGGCATTATGGGCGCTCTGTGCGGTAAACTGTCTTGCATTAAAATCTGTACACGAATTATCACAGTCCCACTCATCAGGAGTTGTCCCGGGTTCAGCGCCTGTCCATTGTTCATAATAATCCGAATCATAAGGACATATATGATCATCAAGATGAGCATGGGCTGGGACAGAAACATCCATGAGTAGATGAGCAATTCTTCCAAGTAACTGCATGGTAATATAATCCCGGTCCAAGCCCCCATCGAGAGAGCCGTTCTTTGGCACTATCACATGCTTATGGGTTTGATAGGCTACATAATCTGAGCCTTCTGTTGGACAATATGAACCGGTATAATTTTGATAATAACCACATATTTCAATAATACCATCTTTGTGAAATGTCGGCAAATCGGTATTGATCTTAACCCGCAATCCATGATGATATGGGGTGGTAAAATTTTGGGTTGGATTTAAAGCATAAGGAAAAACATGAACATATCCAGCACCTCCATTCTCACCATACCATAAGTCAAATTCAATTTCGCCGTTTACATAGGTCATTGCTTTCTGGTAGGCATTTGGATAATTCTCAGAACCCATTGGTAATCCGTAGGAATTATCACCGGCATTAGAATTCCAGAAATGTGAGTTGAACAGATCGGCAAGATTATTCCAATCCGTAAAATATGGATTAGAGCTGTCTTCCCGCCAAGCGCCGGCGTTTATATATGGGTCTCTCCAATCACTTTCACAAACTGCACTATTTCCAATCAAATCAAAATTCCCATAATCTATTTCTGGTCCAACGTATGAGTTAAAGGT
>Ga0209614_1000259_pt1 | contig 48725 bp, 44 predicted proteins | sample BlaSprsedimmetaG_FD_185484 | JGI IMG/M metagenome (GOLD analysis project Ga0209614, IMG submission 185484) | Hot spring sediment bacterial and archeal communities from California, USA to study Microbial Dark Matter (Phase II) - Blank Spring... ...
CGTAATAGTTGTTCCGTATCTGTTTCAGCTCGATATGACCCGTTTCTTCGCGCTTCAGCTGCTGGAAGCGCTTCAGCACCCGAGGTGGTACAGCCTTCATATGGGTTGATATATATGGGTTGAGTATGTAAAGGTGGTGGTCGGTAGGCATATTTAACAGAGCGCGGAGTGGAAATAGTTAGGCTGATAAAACGATAAATATGCGCAAAAAGGATGAACAGGCATCGCTCGGCGATGAAAGGGCGATTCGCGACCACCCATGCTGTGCTGATGACCTCTCGGGCGAGTCCTTATGGGTTAAAAAGAAGAGTTTAGGTTATTTATTTATGAGCGTAAGAATTATACCCACTCTTGCAGAGGTAGGTGGGTGCCGAACACGATGATACCCCTGGGGCAGACTATTCCGTACACGGAGATCACGCTCATGCAGCTGATTATGGCGATCGCGGTCCTCGTCATCGGGTGGCTGTGCACGAGGATCGTTATCGGGGTATTCAAGAGTGAACTGGCAAAGACGAAACTACCGGAGCTGATTGTTGAGTTCCTTGGACGGCTGTTCAGCGTTCTGCTCTACGTGGTCGTGATACTGCTGGCGGTGCGCGCGCTGGGCATCAGCGTCAGTTCGGTGGTGCTCGGGCTTTCGGCGGTCATCGGCCTGGTCCTGGGCTTTGGCCTGCAGGACACCCTGACAAATATCTTCGCGGGCATCTGGCTGGCTGCACTGCGGCCGATAGATAAGGATGAGGTGGTTACCACAAATGGACAGACGGGGATAGTGAGTGCGGTCGGCATGATGGCCACCGAGCTCCGGACGTTAGATAACAAATTGGTCATTATTCCGAACAAGCTCGTCTGGGGCAGTCCGATCGTCAATTTCACGCGCATGCCCACGAGACGGGTGGAGGTCGATGTCAGTGTCAGTTACGCAACCGACCTGGACAAAGCGATTCCGATCGCGCTGGCGCTGATGAAGGATCATACGCTGGTACTCGATGATCCTGCACCGATGGTTGCTCTTCTTGAGCTTGCCGATTCGGCCGTGAACCTGCAACTCCGCGCTTGGACGAAGACCGCGGACTGGTGGACGGTCACGCTCGACCTGAGGAAGGGCATGCTCGAGGCGTACCGGCGTGAGGGCGTGGAAATACCGTTCCCGCAGATGGACGTGCATCTGAAGCACGGGTGAACGGGGCGGCAGGCGCGAAGAACGTGATATACCGACCGCCGTGCGTGACGGGCTAACGGTCCGACTGCTGGCGTGCATCCTCCGGTATCCGCTCCGCGTTTTCGAGCGGTTGCGCTTGCGATCTGCTCGCTGTTCGCCACCCGGACCGATGAAACCGCCGTTTCAGGACCGCCTTCTCCGCACTGATGATCAGCTCGACCAGGTGCTCGTTCTCTTCGCTCTCCTGCTTCAGCAGTTCTGCGGCATCATCTGCACCGAGCCCTCGGCCCGCGAGCGCAAGCAAAGCGGCCTTGCCGTACCGGGCAATCAGGTCGGCCGATGTGGTCAGGTCCGAGACCAGTTTACCACCGGCTTTTTCGCGCGTTCCAGCCGCCCGTTTACGCAGTTCACGACGGAGCACACCCTCATCCACGTTCAGGGCACCGATACGCTGCGACTCGCAGTCTGGACACTGTAGGTGCGCAGGATCCACATCATGCACGCGCAGGATCGCGATATGCTGCCAGCATGCGGTGCAGACGAAAGTAAGGGACTCGTCCATGAGCCGCGCGCTCACGTATTTATGGATAACCCGGTGCATTCGCTCGGGTGGAATGAGCTCGTAGCCGCGTTTCAGCGATGCCCCAATGCCACCGATCGGGCTGAGCTCAGCACCATAGAGCACTGCTATCTGCAGCTCACCTGCATGGATCCGTTTTAAGAGCGCCGCAGTCAGCGGCACATCCACGTCCTTATCCTCAGCTTCGCGCAGCGCCTCGGTGAAGACCGCAGTATCCTCAAAAGTCCCGATCACTTGCGCCAGGTCGAGTTCGGTCAGCGCGGCATCAGGGGCGATGGCACCAAACCGGCGCGCAACGTGGATGAACCGCATCTTAAACAAACTGCTCCTAACTAACGCGCTCTTCGCGAGCGGCTCAATGGGACCGGCCGCCAGAGCCAGGAGGACCGCACGAACCTCCTCGAGCTCCACGCCCGGCTCTGCGATCCTCAGGACGATCCGGTACGGATCCTGCTGCACCCCCACGGGCGTTCCGAGCCGGTCAGAGAGCACGGAAGCCAGGAGCATGGCCAGGGTTCGATTTGCACGGAGCCCAAAGGCGCACTGCAGGATGATCTGGTCTTTCCCGCGTTCGAGGGTGAGAACCTCGTCAGAAGGCACGGGATACCCGCTTTTCACCTGCCGGGCGACTTCGTCCAGTGCTCTGGTGAGCGTCTCCGGGCTACCCGGATAGCGCTTCAGCGCGAGCAGATCGCCCACGGGTGTTCCGATGGCTGAACTGAGCTCCTCAGACACGAACCGACGTATCGTGCCCACCTCGTTGGCTATCGTGTACGGTACGGGAATCTCCTCACCGGCCCAGCTCGGAATGGCCCCGGTGGGATCCTCTTCCTGCTTCACGTACAGCCGCTCACCGAAGACGTACAGGATCTTCCAGGCACGACCGCCTTCGATGAACTTGTTGCCCGGGCTCCCGTACTCAGCCACGAAGGCTTCATCCAGGACGCCAACCGGGACGTCATCCTCGTCAATCACGAGGAAATGGCGTTCCTCCGGGATCATCGAGAGGTGCTCGAAGTAGTAGCTGTAGAGCGGTTTTATCCGCTGCGGCCGCAGAAAGACCCGGTCTTCAGGCGAGTACCAGAGGAGACGCGGTATACGCGCGTGCATGTAGCTGAGTACGCCGATAAGCTCGTCCTCTTCCAGGTCGCGATACGGATACGCCTTTCTGAATAACGTTACCGCTTCGTCAAAGTTCCAGCGACGCTTGAGCAGGAGCAATCCGGCGAGTTGATGTGCGAGGACATCGAGCGGTTTATCCGGGATGTCTGCAGGCTCTAATTCGTCAGCGAGCGCGCGGCGACAGATGGCTAACGCCTCCAGCGCGTCGTCCGAATCCTGAACCACGATCGCACCGTGCGCAATACCGCCGATTCGATGCCCGCTGCGCCCGATCCGCTGAAGAAGCCGCGTTACCTGCCGCGGCGAGTTATATTGTATCACAAAATCCAGCCGCCCGATATCAATACCGAGTTCCAGCGAGCTCGTGCAGATGATCCCGAGCAGCTTGCCCTCCTTTATGCCGCGCTCGACCGTGATTCGCGACGGTTTGGAGAGCGAGCCATGATGCACCCCCATGAGAAAGTCCAGGTCCCAGACACGGAACCTGCTCCCGAGGATCTCGGTGATCGAGCGTGTATTGGTGAAGATCAGCGTAGATTCATGCGCTTCTACGAGCGCCCGCATCAATCGCAATCGAGCGGCAACGTCAGGATAGGTATAGAGCTCCTTTGACAGCTCGTAATCTGCCGCATCGGCTTTCGGATAGTGTACCGTCACCTGTATCGAGCGCGCGACGGAGACATTGATGATCTCACAGTCGCGCTCAGCACCCACGAGGAACTTCGCCACGCGTTCCGGCGAGCCGATGGTAGCTGATAAGCCAATGAGCTGGAAGTCACCCTCCTTCAGGTAGCGGAGTCGCTCCAGGGCAAGAGCCAGTTGCGAGCCGCGTTTGTCGATCGCGAGCTCGTGCACCTCGTCCACGATCACCCAGCGGACCGCGGTCAGATGCTGCCGCATAAGCCTGCCCGGTAAGATCGCCTGTAACGTCTCCGGCGTGGTGATCAGGATGTCGGGCGGGACGATTGCCTGGGCTTCTCGCTCCCGTGTCGGGGTATCGCCATGGCGCATCCCCAGGCGTAGATCAAGCCGCTGGCACCACCACTGCAGTCGCTCGAGCATGTCGCGATTCAGCGCCTTGAGCGGCGTAATGTACAGGAGCTTGATGCCCGGCTCGCGCGTTCGCGTCAGAAGCGCATCAAGCACCGGCAACAAGGCCGATTCGGTCTTGCCCGTTGCCGTCGGCGCGATCAATAAGACGTTCTTCCCCGCGATGATCAGGGGTATCGCCCTCCGTTGCGGCTCGGTGGGGTGCGTGAAGCCCTTCTCGCGGATAGCCCGCTGGAGGGGGCTTGAGAACGCTTGAAACACCTCAGATGGCATTGCTCGTTACTAACTACCGTACCGGCTGTGATCAGTTAGTACTGGGAGCTGCGAGCAGAAAAAGCGCAAACGGCTACGTGAACGTAGTACTGCACGGGGACGCAAAAGCTAATATGGAGAGAAGACAACGGATATTCAGGCTCCCTTTATTTCAGGTGGACATGAGCAGCTTATTTCATCTCCGGAGGGGCGTCATACCGGCCTGCGACGTACGGGATCTGCGAGCGCTGCGGAAGCTCGTTGAGGCTACCTGCGATCTCGAGGGCATTGTGGGCTACAAGATCGGCGCGCTCCTCGGCTTGACCTACGGGCTCCCGCGGCTGGTTGCGGCTATCGAGGAGTATACGGACTTGCCGGTCATCTACGACCATCAAAAGGCGGGCACGGATATTCCGGAGCTGGGCGAGCTCTTCGCGGCCGTCTGCGCAGATGCAGGCGTAAAAGGTGTCATTATCTTCCCGCAGGCGGGTCCGGCGACCGAGGCCGCATTCATCGATGCGCTCTTCGCAGCGCGGCTTGTGCCACTGGTGGGGGGAGAGATGACGCATCCCCGCTATTTAACGACCGATGGGGGCTTTCTGAGCGCGGACGCACCTGATGCGATGTACACGCTCGCTGCGGATCGCGGCGTGACACACTTCATCGTGCCCGGGAACAAGCCCGCGACTATTAACCGCTACCACCATCTGCTGGCTCAACGGGTACCGGAGCCGGCATACAGCATGCCGGGCATTGGACGGCAGGGCGGGGCTATCCGCTCAGCTTTTGCGGCCCTTGAAGGCGCACCCGCATATGCGATCATTGGTGCGAGCATTTACGAACAGGACGATATGGCCGCGGCGGCGCGGAGCTTCTGCGCTGAAGCACTCCAGGATACCGGAACTGCGGGACGATGAGCTGGGAGGACGAGAAAAGGCGCATCGGGGAAGAGCTCGTGCGCGCATTGTATCACCATGGCCTGATCAGAACGTGGTACCGTGATAATCCACCGGGTTGGAGACTCGTCTCCGGGCTGTGGAGCCCGCTGTATATCCAGCTTCGGCCGCTGTCCTCCTATCCCGAGCTGCTCAGGACGGTGGGCAGTGCTTTAGGGCGATTGATCAGGGAAGAATGTACTGACCTCACCCGGGTCATCGGCGTCGCGACCGCGGGCATACCGATCGCGACCGCCATCTCGCTCATGGCGAATGTCCCCGCCTGTTTCACGCGGCGGTTGGAAGGGGTCCGGTCCCTGCAGGAGCTGAACCTGTACCTCAAGGGCTATGGCGAGCATTCGATGATCGAAGGTCTCTTAGAGGAAGGTGATCGTGTGGGGATCGTGGACGATCTCGTAACGAAGTTTGACAGCAAGGTGCTCGCCCTCAAGCAGCTGGAGTTCGAGCTACAGCGCCGCGGCTTGCAGCAGGTGACCTGCCCGGACATCATCGTGGTTCTTGATCGGGAGCAGGGCGCGACCGAACGCGCGAAGGAGTACGGGATCACCGTGCACAGCCTCATTCCCTTCCGGTCACAGGGCATCAACTGGCTCAGGGACGTACTTGCTGATCGTGAATACGAGATCATTTGCGATTACCTGCAGCATCCTGAGCACTATCAGGATCCACGTGTGCACGCAGAGCTCGCAACGCTCATAGCAGAGCAGTAAGTAGCTCTTCAGCTCAGCTCAGCTCAGCTCAGCTCAGAGCCGGGGATTCTGCGGGCAGGACAGCGCCGGCTCGCCCGATAGCCAGTACGCGCAGTGTTGACAGTGGTCACAGGCCGTGATCTGGTCGAGCTGTCCGTTTTTCGACTTGTTCACGAGCTGCGGATCGGCCACCTGCGCTCTGCCTATCGCCACGAGGTCTGCTTGTTCCACTTCGAGTATCTGCTGCGCGAGCGCCAGGCAGCGAATGTTGCCCGCGCAGATGACCGGAACATCAACGACCGCCTTTATCGCGGCCGCGAGCGGAACGTGCACAGCCTCACCCAGCTCTTTCCCGGGCACCATGTGCTCCATGCTCGCATAGGTGCCCGCGGCAACGCTGATTACGTCCGGGCCCGCATCCACGAGCATCGGAGCGATCTTTCTCGTCTCCTCGAGCCTCAGCCCGCCCTCAACGAACTCAACAGCGCTGATACGGCAGCTCAGCGGCAGACCACCGACCGCAGCACGTACGCTCGCGATCACTTCGCGCACGAATCTTACCCGGTTTGCCAGGCTCCCGCCATACTCGTCCGATCGCTTATTCGAGTATGCCGAGAGGAATCCGCCGAGCAGATAGCCAAAGGCCGCGTGGATCTCTATCAGATCCGCGCCCGCTCGTTTCGCTCTGACCGCGGCACGCGCGAAATCATCCTCAATACGCAGGATCTCCGCAACGGTCAGCTCCCGCGGACGCTCCTGCATCACGGGACAGGGAATGGCGGAGGCCGCAACGAGCGGCTGCTTGGTAATGGCTGAGCGAGTCTGTCGCCCGAAATGGATAAGCTGCGCGGCCGCCAGCGAGCCGGTCGCTTTGATCGCGGCAAAGAGCTCGGCACAACTCGCCTCGTGCTCCCCGGTCGTCAATCGGAGCATGTTCGTCGCGCCCGCGCCATCAGGCGAAACGGCGGTACAGCCGACCATGGTGAGTCCCGTTCCGCCCCGGGCAATCTCGCGATAGAACCGCAGGAGACGATCGGTAACGAGACCGTCTGTTGTGGCGTAATTGGTTTGAACGGCCGGAAAGACAATTCGATTGGGAAGTGTCACACCGCCGACGGTCGGCGGTTGGAAGACCGCATCGAACAGGGTGCTCACCCCTCCTCACCACTCCATGAGCATCGCACGTAGCATATGGTTGTACGGAAAGAGATCGATCCGATCACTGGAATAGGTATCCCATTACCTCTCATTCGTCAAATTGCTGATCAGGGACGTTTTGAGTATAACTACGACAAATACCTGCTTCCTATTTATACTTATAACCTCATGGTGACTAGGGATACCACAGGAGTTCTAGCTATACGATGCCCGCGTCCGCCCTTCAGGCACTCATGAGGATCGCCCATACCAATCTGCAGCAGCCGCTCACGCAGATCCTGGAAGAGATACTCGCTCAGGTGGTGCGGCATATCGGGGGGCATTCAGGCTCAGTCATGCTCATCAACGAAAAGACCGGCGAGCTTGAGATGGTCGCAACCTTCGGGCTTCCTGAGGATTACATCGATCGGATTTACGCTCGCCATGTCCCGATCACCTGCAGCCCCTCCGGGTTCGTCCTGGAGACGGGTGAGTGCTACATCGTGCCGAATATCTTCCACGAGCCACGGGATAGATGGTGGGCTGACCTGGGCAAGGAGTTCGGATTCGCAGCACAGCTCTTCATGCCGATGAAGTACGAAGGCAAGCTCATCGGCCTCCTGAATGTCTACATGCCCGAGCCGCACGACTACGCGGAGAGCGAGATCTCGTTCGTGAGCCTCGCAGCGAGCCATGCGGCTACCGTGATCGAAAACGCGCGCTTGTACGGGGAGCTCGTGAAGAAGACTGCCGCCCTGGAACAAGAGATCCAGGAGCGCGAGGGGCTTGAGCACGCGCTGCGCGAGCAGAAAGAGCGCCAGGAGCGGATCTTCGCGGTCTCACCCATTGGTATCGGGATCATTGAGATCGAAGGACCTGCCCTGGAGGAGCGCAAACTCGGCTGGACGAACGACGCGATGCTGCGCATCTTCGGCTTCGATCCTAACGAAGATGAGTACAAATCGTACCTCGGACTAAGTTCCGAGAACATATACGCCTCGCGAGCGGAATTTGAACGCGTTTCACGACTGTTTCAGCATGAGTTAAGCCAGGGCAAGATAGCGCAAACCGATGCGAAATTTAAACGTAAAGATGGCTCGCTCTTCGATGGTTATGTACAACTCAGCGCTTTTGATCCTTCCGATTTCCGAAAGGGTGCTGTCGCCACCGTCTCGGATATGTCATGGCGGAAGCAGGCGGAGGAGCGATTACGGCAGAACGAGGAGACTGCACGCGCGCTCTTGAACGCCTCTCTCGATGCCGCGTTGTTGCAGGGCCGTGATGGGAAACTACTGGCTTTGAATGAACGACTGGCACAGCGGTTTGGAAAAAGCGTCGATGAGCTTATCGGCACCTGCGTGTACGACCTCTTCCCGCCCGAGTTTGCACGGGCCAGAAGGGCCGCGGTTGACCGGGTTATCAGCACGAAGCAGCCGTATCGTTTTGAAGACGAGCGCGCGGGCAGGATTTACGACGCCAACATATATCCTTGCTTCGATGTGGACGGTACGGTTATCCGCATCGCGATCTTCTCGCGTGACATCACGGAGCAGAAGCGCGCGGAGCAAGCGCTGCAGTTCTCGGAGAAGATGTACCGGACGCTCTTCGAGAGCACCGGCGCCGCGCTGCTGGTCATCGAGGATGATATGACGATCTCGCACCTCAACGAGGAGATGGTCAGCCTCCTGGGCTATCAGAAAGCGGAGATCGAGGGGAAGGTGAAGTGGCCAGAATTGGTGGCGGACGCTGATCGGGAGCAGATGATGGCGTATCACCGTCTGCGACGAACAGCGCATCCAGAGGGCGCACCCACGAGTTACGAATTCCAGTTTATCCACAAAAATGGTGAACTTCGCGATGCGACCCTGGTGGTGGGCATGATTCCGGGCACGAACCGGAGCGTGGTCTCAATTCGCGACATTACCCGGCAGAAGCGCACCGAACAGGAACTCCAGCAGTCTGAGGCGCTCTACCGAACTATTTTCGAAGCCACTCGTGCACCAACGGTCATTCTCGAAGAGGATGGCACCTTCGCGCTCACGAACTGGGAAGGGGTGAAGATCTCCGGCTATAGCAGTAAAGCGGATCTGGAAGGCAAGCGGAAATGGACGGAGTTCATCGCGTCAGCAGACGATCTTGCGAAGATGCGGGAGATCCACCGGTTGCGACGCATCGCGCCTGATACGGCACCGCGGAGCTATGAATTCCTCTTCAAAGACTGCCAGGGCAATCAGAAGAATATCTGCTGCACCGCTGCGGTGATCCCGGGCACGAACCGGAGTGTGGTCTCGTTTATGGATATGACTGAGCGGCGGAAGACGGAAGCTGCGCTGCGCGAGAGCGAGGAGCGGTTCCGCTCGTTCTTTGATGAGCTCCCGCTGGGGATATTCATGATCAACCCGGAGGGAGAGATAATCGCGGCGAATAAGGCTATTTGCCTGTTCATGGGCTATGCTCAGGAGGAACTCCTGGGGCAGCACGTTTCGGCATTATATCATGCCGGTGACGCGGGTACGGATACCGCCGTGTATGCTGCCCTCGATGACGGAGAGCAAGACCGCAGTGTGACGGAAATACGGCTCATCTCTAAGAATGGCGAGGCCCTCTGGGCGCGTCTCCATCTTTCCCGCGTGAAGGACGCGGCAGGGAACGTTAAGCACGCGACCGTACTCTGTGAGGACGTCACGGGCTATAAGAGACTGGCAGAGGCGTTAACCGCAAAGCGGCAGGACGTAGAGAACCTGATGGCTCAGCTCAATCGTGCTGAAACGGCCTTGAGCGAGAGTGAAAAGAAGTACAAGGAAATTACCGAATTCTTACCGGATCTGATCTACAAGTCGATCCTCATCGATTCCTAGCGGTGGGCCGGAACGAGTGAGCCGAGCAGCACGCGAGCAGGCAAGCGGCCCGCGACCGGGATAGATCTAATCTAAACCGAACAAGAGCAGTATCAGCATATACCGCTTCTCAGCTTCCGGGGCAGCGGATTGCGTTCACGCACCGCGGGCATCGTTGATGCGGTCAGAGAGGTGACGAGCTCGGTGCTAAGGACAAAAATCGCACGTTTGTGCTCCTCTTTGCTCCGGTGCACCTCGAATGGCGAGATCCGTAGCTCGTCATATCTCCTGAGCTCAGAGATCAAGCTGTTCTCCTCGCAATATTTCTTGTATTGCGCCAGCAACATATGGATATGAATGTACTCTTCTTTCTTCATCATTCACCGCTCCAGCTGGTGGTAACCGGTCGCGGCAGCGCTTCACCCGACACGAAACGAAACGGCACCGTGAGCATAGCTAAAGTCTGGCAGTATATAAAACCTCCGGCTCTATTTCCGGTGGAGGGCAATATTGTTACGGGTGAGCAATACCGGCGCGGCCGAGGAGCCGCTACCAGGTGGGTTGAGACGGCTTAACTGTGCTGCCCTCTATCTTAGAGTATTAAACATGGAACCCGAGCTCACCGTCCTTGAATCCGCGCGAATTCTCGGCGCACATCCTGAGAGCGTGAAGCGCTGGATTCGCTACGGCGATCTTCAGGCCACCAAACAGGGCCGCCTCTATTATATCAAACGCAGCGATCTCGAATCCTTCCAGCTGCTCCGTGAGGCAGCCCACAAGCTCAGGAAGACCGATCCACGCGCGTTCTGGAGCAGCCCGCAGGGCGAATTCATCGCCAAGGTCGGTGAGCAGCTGGACGGCATTGTAGCTGACCAGCCATTGAGCATACTCGCCCTGGAGCCCGGGGGGGTCTGCTTCGCCGAGTTCCTCGCCCGTTATCGCGCGATAAAGAAAAGCCAGCAACCAGCGATACTCAGCGTGAACGTGCTCGATGAGCGTGTGCTCGAGGAGCAGCTGCGAGCCGCCCGGGAAGAGATCCGCGGCCGGAAACTGCTCATCGTCGATGACGAGTCATGCCACAGCACGCCGTACCGGCTCGTAACGAACCTCTGCTTCCGCCTGGCCGGGTTGTTGGGATTCGAGGACTTCTTCCTCAGAGATCTTGACGAGTACTTTGAGATCATCATCGCGCCGTTCCTCACCGGGCAGGACTTCGATCCCGTCCACACCGCCAAACGGATCCCGCTTGCGGTACATACCGACCATATGGCGATCGCCTCGTTCTTCGTGCGACGCCCGCCGAAGGAGTAAAGTAACTTCATCCTGACCCACACCCTTTGGGGACTCATGGATAGGGTGATCTATAAACGGGTGATCGCGCTCGCCTATCCCGCGATCATCTCCAATCTACTCTTCACCTTCCAGATCATCGCGGATACGATCATGCTCGGCCGATATCCCCCTGCGGACGTGAGCCTGAGCGCCGTTGGCGTCGTCTTCGCACTCTATCATATGTTCTTCCCGCTTACCATGGGCCTGGTCACCGGTTCGATCGCGATCATTGCGCGGCGCTGGGGCGAGCGTGACTATGACGAGGCACAGTGGGTCGCCACCGATACGATGATCACGCTCATCCTCATATCGATTCCGATCGCGCTCTTCGGGCTCCTCATCGGGCCCCACGTGATTTATTACCTTGGCGCACGCGGTGCGGTCATAACAGAGGGCACGAGCTATATCCGTGCGATCTTCTCCTTGTTCCCCTGTGTCGCGCTCGTTAGTACGTACCACGGGATCTTACGCGCGGCGGGCGACACGAAGACACCGATGTACGTTGATCTCGTCGCCAACCTCTACAATGTCCTCATGAACTACACGCTCATCTTCGGCCATTTCGGGTTTCCCGAACTCGGCGTCCTGGGTGCGGGTATCGCAACCGGGACCTCCTATGCCGTTGCGTTTGCCGTCTATCTGGTGCTCCAGCAGCGCAACAAATTGATCATCCATCCGGTTTACCGCAGAACCGTCCCGTACCGACTGGAAACGGTCAAGAAGATGTTCCGGATTGGTATTCCTGCGGGCATTGATATGGCGATGTGGAGCTTTGCAGCCATCATCTTCACCTGGATGATCTTATCGTTTGGCACACTCGGCTATTCCGGATTCCAGATCGGACTCCGAGCCGAGAGCATGGCCTACATGCCTGCGTTCGGCTTCAGCATCGCCGCCACGACACTCGCCGGCCAGTATCTGGGCGCGAAGAAAGAGGACCGGGCGAAGCAGGCGGTGCTCGCATCCACCCACCTCTGCCTGCTCTTTATGGCCATGATCGGGCTCCTTTTCATTCTCCTGCCGGACTACATCGCGATGGTCTTCACCAGCAACCGAGAGGTCACGAGCTGGGCGGCGCTCTATCTCTTCATCATCGGCTTCTCCGAGCCAGCACTGGGTGCGTTCTTCACCATCGCCGGCGGCATGCGCGGTGCGGGCTATACCAAAGTGCCCATGCTCGTCAATTTCGTCAGCCTCATCGGGATCCGCATCTCACTCGCCTATGCGCTTGGGTTCGTACTCGGCTGGGGGCTCTTGGGTATCTGGGTCGGCATGACGATCGAGACCGTTATACGCGCGGCCGTTATCTACGCGGTCTTCCGCAAAGGAACGTGGATGAACGTATCGGTGTAAAAACCTGAGTATCGGTGCGGATCACCGTCTCTGCCGGTAATCCTCGAGCGCCGCCCTGAGCGCATCGAGAGCGATCTCAGGCGTATGCTCTTCGTCCTCAGGCACGCCACCGAGCGCGGATTTGATCGTTTCCGCATCGATCTCCGTGGCCTCTTCTACCGTCTTACCCTTCACCAGCTCCGTCACTGCGCTCCCGAAAGCAATGGTGGGGCCGCGCGCATCAGTGACAAAGGTGCAGTCCGTGATCCTTCCGTCTTCGATGCGGATATAGAGCTGCAGCGTAAAACCTTCCGCAGTGGTGCCCCTCCCCACGCCGTCCGGCCGCTCCAGCTCACCCACGTTCTTCGGATTGAAGGCCGCGTCAACCATCTTCTCACCGAAGAAGCTCCGCTCCTCATCTCTGATGTCCGCTTCCAGCTCATTGACCATCTCGTCGAAGGTCTTGGGTCGTTTTCTCGTCCTCATCTCCTCTTTCCACTACGCATTCGTACTCACCCGGTTCACCGCGTCTCGAAACGCGCTCGCAGTCGCTCCACGCACGCGTCTACGCTCAGCTTGTCCTGTGATCCGGTAATAAAATCACGGAGCGTCACCAGCTCATCGCGCAACTCGTCCGTGCCGATCATCACGGCGAACTGATAGTTCCGTGTGTTAGCGTACTTGAGCTGCGCTTTCAGGCTCCGGTTCATCAGATCGATATGTGTGGGCACGTACTGCCGCAATCGAGCGGCCAGTTCAATGGCCGCACCCATTATCGCGCGGTCGCCAGGCCCAGTCCGTATCGGCACCACGATCACACCGCCCGGTCTCACGCCGTCCGCGGAAACCTCAAAGATCTCCGCCAGGCGGTCGAAGCCGAACGCGAATCCGGTCGACGGGATATCCTCACCGCCAAAGAGCTTGGCGAGCCGATACGAGCCACCACCGCAGACCTGATTCTGCGCACCTAATTTCCCGCCCACTTCGTAGATCTCGAAGACCATACCCGTGTAATAATCCAGCCCACGGGCGATCCCCAGGTTCAACGTGTACGCAACGCCGTAAACCGCAAGCAGTTCCAGGAGCGCTTGCAGCTCCGCTAACGCTGCACTTCCCGCCGCAATGACGCCCCGAGCACGCGCCTCCTGCAACGTGTCCTTTCCTTTCAAAGCGATCAGATACAGAAGATCGTCAATCACCGACTGCTCAACACCCGCGTCACCCATCAACTCGATCACCGCTGCGTGCTCACCCTTGTCGATCAGCCGCATCACACGGTTTATTCGTTCCTCGCTCAGCGGTGTCCTAGCACTCAAAAGCTCCCGAATCAGCCCCACATGGCCCACGTGCAGCTCCGCATGCACGTCTAACGCCGTTAACATGGCAAAAGCGAGCGCAATGAGCTCCGCCTGCGCATCGGGACTGTCCGCGCCGATGATCTCCGTGCCAAACTGCCAGAACTCGCGGAACCGGCCCTTCTGCGGCTCCTCGTACCTGAAGCAGTTCCCGAAATAATACCATTTCGTCGGCTTCGGCGCCATCTTCAGCTCGTTCAGGTACATCCGAATCACCGACGCGGTGATCTCGGGCCGTAACGCCAGATGCCGCCCGCCCTTGTCCGCGAACTCGTACATCTCCTTCAGGATCTCCGGCCCGGACTTCAGCGTGAAGAGCTCCGCACGCTCGAACGTCGGCGTTCTGACTTCCTCATAATCCCAGCGCTCGGCTATCGCACGCATGCGCTCCTCCATGATCCGCCGCTTCCGCATCTCCACCGGTAGAAAATCCCGGGTGCCTCGTGCTCGTTCGATCCGCATCGTGCTCTCGTAACAGACATAAAAAGCGCAGTGCGCAAATAAAATCATGCGCCACGGAGCGTGGATAGAGCACATCCGGGACCCAACCACGGAGTACCCGACGCGGCTATTTAAATAGAGAGGATCAATAACATATTCGGAGGTAGACCATGATGAGAGGAAGATCCTTTGACAGAAAAAGGCAGGGGTATGATCGCCCACCGCGTGAGATGCACACGGTCACGTGCGCAGACTGTGGTAAAGAATGTGAAGTACCCTTCAAGCCCGATGGCACCCGGCCGGTTTACTGTCAGGAATGTTACCAGAAACATCGACCAAAACGCTTTTAGTCGATAGAGGCCTGGTAGGGTAAACGTTTTTCCTCTTGTCGTGACTGGAGGAAAATGTTTTTCTTTTTTCTGTATTTTTTGTTTTCTCGCGTCAGCGGACGCTATACTCCGCGCTGCCACTACTTCGGTCAGGTACGCACGTGGAGGGCACGTGGAGGCGAGTCATGAAGTTCCGGCTGGTCTTTGTGCTGGATCTGCTCGATGGCCAGGTTGTCCACGCCCTGCGGGGGCAGCGTGACCGGTATCGGCCGATAAACTGCTTCAGTTCCCTTGTGCCCTCCTCAGACCCGTTCCAGATACTCCAGGCGCTCAAACCCCGGGAGCTGTATATCGCTGATCTCAACCGACTCACCGGCCGGGGCAATAATCGAACGGTAGTAAAAGCACTGCGAACAAGTGCACCGCACCTCATGCTTGATTACGGGCTGCACGCGCTCACGGAGTTACAGGAGCTCAGTGTTGCTGCACTCGCCGATACCTTTGTGCTCGGAACGGAGACTGCTTCGCTCGATTTCATCGCTGCGGCTGCAAGCAGCGAGATACCCGTGACGGTCAGCGTGGATATCAGCAATAATACGGTCCTGACACGGGATAAGCAGTTGCAAGCAGCGCCACTGGACGTGATCAAGATGCTCAATGACCATGCCCTTGAAGAGCTCATTGTGCTGAACCTGGATCGCGTAGGCGCGAGAAGCGGCATTGATCGCGCGTTCCTCGAAGCCGTGGTGGCCGTCTCCGATCACGCCGTTCTGTGTGGTGGTGGTGTGAGACGGTCTGAAGACCTCGAGGCCCTGCGCGAAATCGGTATTGAGGGCGCACTGGTTGCCACGGCAGTACACGACGGCTCACTACCGGTAGCCGCGCTGCAGGAGCAGGAGCCATGAGCAGGTATAAACCGTTCCAGACGGACGTGCTGAACCTGCTGACACGGGTACCGGAAGGTCGAGTGACGACCTATGGCGAGTTAGCACGCGCCCTGACCGGCTCTGTTCGCGCCGCTCGGGCCGTCGGGCAGGCGGTAGCCCGGAACCCGCAGCCCATTACCATCCCCTGCCATCGCGTGGTGCGCAGCACCGGTGAGGTCGGCGAGTACGGTGGCGGCATGGCGATGAAGATACAGCTGCTGCGCGCTGAGGGCGTTGAGATCGCGGAAGGCCGGGTGGTGGATTTTGAGCATAAGGTCTTCCGGTTCGCTGATGAGCTGGAGGAGCAACTGCGATTCCTCACCGACCGGATGTTCGGCAAGCTCACCACCTGGCTTCGTATCCTCGGCTACGATACCGTTTACGCCGCTGATATTCCCTTCACCAGCCGTGAGAGGAACGACGAGGACCACGCACTTGCCACGGCCGCTGCGCGCGAGGGCAGGATACTGCTCACGCGTGATAAGGAGCTCATCGCGATCGCGATACGGAAAGGAGCGCGCTGCATGCTCATCAAGGCTGACGATGTTCTGGATCAGCTCCAGGAATTGCTCGAGCAGCAGGTCCCCCTGCAGCTCGAGCCTGTTCCGGAGCGGTGTAGCGAATGCAACGCGCGGATACGGCCCGTGGAGGCTCATGAGCTCGCTCTGCTCCGGCACAACAGCTACGTGCCTCAGGACATGATCGGTATCTGGGTGTTCTGGGTCTGCGACCGCTGCGGCAAGATCTACTGGGAAGGGAGCCACTGGCGCGATATGCGCGAGCGGCTGAAGCGCCTGACTGGACGGGACTGAGCGGTACCGGGCAACGGTCGATCCAGAACAGGGTAGCGCGCAGAGCATGCAACCGCCTGACCGAACCGAAGAGTCATGGTTACGGCTGACCGTTCTTAGCGGCGAAAAAGGGCCCGTGTCCGATTTTCACTGCTCGTTCTGGTGCCCCCGACAGAAAAACGACCGCGCAGCTTTTACTGCACCGCTCTATTAGTTCCTGATGGTATGAGCAGGGAGCTTACGACCGAGGAACTCTACGGTATCCAGGAAGAAATCGCGGCACGCGCACTCATTACCGATACGTTCGACCCCGGCGGAATCAGCCTCATCGCCGGCGCCGATCAGGCGTTCTTCCTCGATTCCGCGGGCGAAGAGAAGATCATATCCGCGATCGTCCTTCTTGATTACCCTGATCTGCAGGTTCTCGAGTGTGCATACGCCGTGCTGCCGGTCGAGTTCCCCTATATCCCCGGGCTGCTCGCCTTTCGCGAAGCGCCTGCTCTCATCGCCGCGTTCCGCAAACTCGCCACACGACCTGACCTTCTCGTGATCGACGGCGGTGGCATCAATCATCCCCGGTTCGCGGGCCTGGCCACGCACGTCGGTGTGCTTCTGGACATCCCGACCATCGGCGTGACCAAGAAGCTCCTCTGCGGCTCCGGTGAGCTGCCCACGGTAGAGGGCGATGCGCGCGTCATTCGCTATGAAAACCGTGAGGTCGGGTATTACCTCACGAGTAAAACCGGCTGCCGGCCCATCATTGTCGCGCCCGGGCACAAGATAGCACTTCAGACCGCGCTACAGCTCATGAAAGCCTGTATCCGGAAGCACAAGCTGCCTGAGCCGGTCCGCATCGCGCACCGCTCTGCGAATCACGTGAAACGCACCGGAACGAAACGGAGAGACTGACAGACCGCAAGATTTAAGTATGCGGGCAGGCAATAGCATCTCGGTGTATCTTTATGGTCGAAGAGCTCAGCAAGATCCTCAGTAACGGTTTCGCCACGTGGAAGGCGAATCTTGTTCTGTGCCTCCCGTTCGTCTTCAGTATTATTGTTCTCGGTATCCTGGCCCTGGTAATCATTGGCGGTGCCCTCGTGCTTGCGATTGGCCCGTTCATCCCCGCCATTCTGCCGTATCTGACCGACTCGGGTGAGCTCCCGCCTGAGATCCTGCAGCAGTTATCCGGGCCGCTCATGGCGAGCGCCGGATTACTCCTCGGTGCGATTCTGGTAACCGTGATCCTCATGCTGCTGATCAATTCCTTCTTTAACGCGGGCGCGATCGGCATGGCACGGGTCGCGACGAAGACCGGCCACACCAGCCTTTCGGACATGCTGGACTACGGGCGGCGGAAGTTCCTGAGCTTCTTCGGCGTCTCGGTGCTCATTGCGGCGATCCAGCTTGCAGGGCTCATCTTCCTGATTCCTGGCATTCGATCTTTCGTCTCGAGTGCTGCGAGTTCAGGTACCCCGTTCGATCTCTCGAGCACGGCCGCCGCATGGGCGCTGCTCGGAATCGGCCTGCTACTCCTGCTACTCTATATGCTCATCATCAGCATCGTGCTCACGGTTCCGCCCTATGCGGTGGTCATCAGTGACCTCAGCGCCATTGACGGCCTTAAAACCGGATTCCGGTTCTTTATGGAGCACAAACTCGACGTATTCCTGCTCTGGCTTGTGGTGATCGTGATCGCCGTAGTCGCGAGCATGGTGCTCGGGATGATACCCTCGATTGGCGGGCTGCTGAGCATGGTGGTCTCCGTGGTTATCGTGCAGCCGCTCGTCGCTATCTGGTGGACGCGCCTCTACCTGAGCGGAACCGAACCTGCACCTGTAGACCGTGCCGTGTTTGCGGAGCTAGTCGAGTAAAGAAAGAGACCGGGAAAAAGAGGTGTGTTACGAGGGCGTGTTCGCCTGCTTAGCTCTGCTTAGCTCAGCTGCTTGCTCCGTACGGGCCCCCGCTCTCACTCACCCGAGGTGGCATAGATCTCGTAGGGCAGGATCTTCTTATTCGCCTTCTTCTTGCCCTTCAGTCTGCTCACCAGATCGGCGGCTCGCTCCTTCTTCTCGCGCGTCTTCAGCCGCTCCATAATACTGGTCATCTCTTTTGTCTTCTCGTCGCCGCCGTATTCGGTCTCCTCCACAATCGCCTCGTCATCCTCTTCTAACTCCTCCTCGCCTTCATAATTCGCGGTAATTATCTCTGCGATCATGGCTCGTTTCATGCACCTCTTATGGTGAGCACTGCTACTTACCCATAGAAGCCCGGACTATTTATATTTTCCTTTCCGCGCGTGACGTGAACCGCGGGGAACCGTTAGGGGGTTTACTGCGTCACCTTCTCGGGATACAATCGCTTCGCCGTTGCTAAGATCGCCGTCAGATCCGCGTCTTCTTCCGCTATGACCGGACCGATCTCTTCCGCGTTCAGCATGAAGGGCTCGTCCAGAAGCACCCTCGCCTCCGGCAGCTCGATCGTTGACCAGCTCGCCCTGCGTACCTGCGACCCATATCGCTTCAGGACCGCGGTTTTAAAGTAATCACGCGTCTGCTCCGGCGCATTATCTAACGCGTAGGAGACCCGTTCAGGCAGCGCAGTCCAATCAACGCCCTGCACGGCTCGCTGCGCGAATGCGAGCGAATCGTGGGGATTGAACAGCACGTTGCTCGTCATGCCTCGTTCTTCGCCCAGGTAGAGCAGTGACGTTTCGTCGAGCAGTGCGTACTGGTTACAGATGCCGATGCCCTCCGCGGCTGTTCTCGGATCGTAATTCACGAGCAATGCGAGCTTCGTCACCCAGTCAATACCATCAACGTATTTCTCGAGCCGTCGCGCTTCCAAATCCGCCAGGAGCTCCGCGAAGCACGTGAGCCCGATCTCATCCCACCTGCTCGGGCCGTGCTCCTCCGAATCTTGCAGCCGCTCCACCGCGTCCAGATAGAACTGCAAAACGGCAACCGCGTCGGTTCGCTCACCGCTCTTCAGCGTTATCCGCCACTCGCAGGACGTGGTATCCCGTGCGAGCTGCTTGAAGGTGCTCACGGGATCTTCGAGCTCCGGCGCGCCGGTCAGAAAGCCCTGCTCAAACGCCCGGATCACCAGCGCCTGCATGATGTCGCGGAGGAAGAGCGCATATTCAGAGCGGAGCGCCTCAAAATGGATATCATGGAGCCGCCAGTAGTGATGCGCCGCATGCGGCTGATCGCGTGTATTGAGGATGCCGCGGCTCGTGGTCGTCGCGAGTGAGGACTGCTGCGTGACAAACAGCGCGCGTGGCGAGATCACGAACTTCGCACCACCTTCACCGAACAAGTCGCCGGAGACCATATCGCCACCACCGGTGAAGAGGATTCGTGTCACGAGCCAGGGGATAAGCGCTCGCTCCACCCTGCTCCAGTCGGCGCATGCGGCACGGGTGGTGATACAGTTACCATGGGTGGCGTAGGTCCTGGTGGTTATGGGACGCCGTTTGCCGCGGCGCGCACCCGAGTCGAGTCCCCCGAAGGAATTGGCCACGTTGTTTTTATGAGTCACCACGCGCTCATGCAAGATTATCCCTGCCTCCTGGGAGCCCAGAACCGCGTAGATCTCCGCGGCTTTGTCGTACGCGACCGCGTCAAACGGGTTATTGTACGCGGGTGTCGCGATCTCGAGATGGCCCATATCATTATAGATCCGCGAGCCATTCGTGGCGAACGAAGACCGTATTCGCGCCTCATGCCGCTCCTGCGAGGTCTCCCTGCAGAGATCCCAGGCCACCTCGCGTGCGATCTGCCGCCATTTCAAGCCCTGAATCGCGGTATTCGCCAGCAATGAGGGATTGAGCCGCCCCCGCGCACTCACCGGGTATTCCTGCTCAACACCCCGTATCTTCGTCTCCGTCCCTACCCGCAGCACCTGTCGCTCTCTCCCCTACCGTATTCGCTCGACCTAACTAACCGGCACGCACGCCAGAGGACCGCTCGGTTCGCGCCACGCCGCGATCACTCGTCCTGGTCACTGCGCTCCTCACGATGGATCTCCTCGATCTTATCCTGTATCGAGGCCGCATTCCAGCCGTCAAGGTTATCGAACCGGAAGGTTCGGTTCTGTGCGTACAATAAATAATCCAGATACGGATTGCGCACGATCCGATTTCTGATCTCGCGGGTTATCTCGTCTTCCCAGCCCCGAATATCATCCTCTTCCGCAAGCAACCGTACGAGCACCTGCCGCGAACTCTCTCCTCTGCTCCGCTCGCGGAAAAAGACCACCACCGCACTCGGCATGCGCTCGAGTTCCGGGTAGCGCTCAAAGAGTCGTGCGTACTCCTCGCTGCTCGGCCGGCTCATGTCGATCTTCACTTCCGGCTCGCGGTTGATCGTTATTTTATTCCAGCCCAGGGTGGCATTCTCGAATTCCGCCGCCAGCCGGACCCGTAACTCAGCGCGTGAGTTCTTCGGCGGAAAGAGCAAAGCCTCACCGAGATCCTCCTCGGTCAGCAGCCGCTCCGCTCCGATCGCCTCCGCAACGCACTCGTACAGATCATGGTCGCAGAGATTGGTGAAATCGAACGACGCCGCGATCTCGCGCTCTACCTGCTCGTCCATCGGGTACATGTTCCGGTAATCGAACTTCCCTTTGGGGATCGTGTGGTATTCGAAGCCATCCAGCGCATGCTTGATCGCCCAGCGCTTCATCAACCACTCAACCCGACGATAGACGTAGGGGTCCTCCAGCAAGCCCTGCTCAAACTTGGTGCAGAGTCGTTTGAAGGTGTCCAGGGCGTATTTGTCCCAATAGGACACCTCCCGCTCCTCGAACAACTCCTCGATCGCGGCAAGATAATGGCTCGCGAGGTAATCCGTCGCGGTCTCCGATCGCCCGTTGATCAATTTGACCCGCCACTCGCCCTCCGTATTCTCCGCGAGATCCTTGAAGGTCTGCAGCGGGTTCCACAGTTCCTCGACCTGCGTGATCTTCCCCGACTCGATCGCATCGATGACGTAGGCGGTTATCGCATTACAGAGCAGTCGTGTCACCTCCGAACGGACGCCTTCGCCGGACGTGACGTGCACGCGATAGGTGTCCTTGGTGCCCAGCGGCTCGTCCCGCGTCGAGAGAATCGGCCACTGCGAGGGCGATTCCGTGAGCACGCGGCGAGCAACCATAGCTTTGGGCGAGATGACGTACTGTATGCGATCCTTATCCGCGACGTAGCCGCCCGCGCCGAAGAAGAGCTTCCGAATGATCAGATAGGGTATGAGCAGGTGCTCGCGGCCCACAAATTTCTTGCGCTCCACCAGGTATGACTCATGCGTGCCCCTGCTGTACCGCTTATCGATCTCTACGTTCGCCTTCCAGCACTGGATATACGACGCCAGCCGACTACTCCGCCGCCGGCGCAATTTCTCCTGATACTTCTCGTTCGTGCGCTCCACACCGATCTGCATGTACAGCTCGGCCGCTTTGTCATACCTGAGCACGTCGAACGCGGTGCGGCATTCCGGCGTGGCGATCTCGAGGTGGCCGCCCGTGCAGATGTAAATCCGCGAGCCATTCCGCAGGAAGCCGTCGTTACGCCGCCGTAGCTTCGAACAGACCGCGGAAACACCGTCAAAGAACTGGTAGGTCTCAAGCGCGTGAATAACTTCGTCAACGTGATAGAATCGTGCATACCGGTACAGACCGGGCGAATCAGAACTGAGCCCGATGCGAAATTCATGCTCGAGTCCTTGCCAGCGGCTCAGATCGACTCGCTCCATGGGTCTCTCGGCGCTCAGAAATGCATACCCGTCTCTTCCTCGCGCAACTCTTCAAAGCCGGATGCCAGCATCTCCTCCGCGCGTCGCTGCACGAACTTGTCAAACCCTTCTTTCAGGTGCCGCAAGTCCACGCCGATCTCATCGGTGTTCTTGTAGCGCTTCAGCAGTTCCTTGGCTCGCTCACCCACATCCAGGATCGTTGAAAGACCTTCACGCTCCCACATCTGCTTCAGTGCCGCATCGCCGATCACGCCCTTCTTCATCATGAGCATCGTCCGCTCCTCCAGGGCCTTATCACGCGCATAGCCGAAGATCTGCGCGATGAACCGTCCGGTAATGGTATCCTCGCGCTTGATTCGGCCGATCTCCGTCTCCACGTAGACATCAGCGTACAGGTAGTTGCTCAGCTCTTTTACCAGATAGGCACGAGCGGCCTCCGCGCTTCCCTTTTCCTTTATCAGATACTGGTCAACGGGGACGCGCGCGGCGTAGATGGGCAGAATAAATCGTGTCGCTTCGCGATCGGGCTTCGGGACCTCAATGATCTTATCGAAGCGCGATCGGAAAGCGGAATCAATGAGATGCAGGCGGTTGGTCGCCCCGATAACCGTCAGGTGTGGATGCAGTGCGTAAAAGCCATCGAGGATATCGAGCAGCTGGCCGGTAACGCGTTCAGGCGCACCCGAAGAACCCGCGAACATGCCGCGTTCCTGGGCGAGCGCATCGATCTCGTCAAAGAAGATAACGCCGTAGTCGATCTCGCCCTCAGCCAACTTCTCGTTCGTCGCCTTGAAGACCATTCGCACGTTCCGCTCCGACTCACCCAGCCACATGCTGAAGAGCTCGCCCGCGCCCACCTTCACGAACTCGCAATTGGGCAGTGCCGAGGCCAGCGCCTTCGCACACATCGTCTTCCCGCAGCCGGGCGGGCCGTACATCAGAATCCTGCGCGAGTTCTCCCCGAATTTCGTGTAGTCGTCGGGATTGAGCATAGGGAGTATGATGCTCTTGACCAGTTCCTGCTTCACGCTCGTCAGGCCGCCGATGTCCTTGAAGCTGACGCCCGGGCTCTTCGTGACCTCGTACCGTGAATACTCGCGTGTCCGGTACGTGCGTTTGATATCGAGCGTTCCGGGGAGCAGGCCGACCTTCATGCCTTCCCGTATCGACCCGCGTTCGTCCTCCTTGAGCCGCTTATATATTCTGCCGCGGCCACGGCCCGTGGAGATCTCGGCGATCCAGCCCTCCTCAGCCTCATCCTTACGGAGCTCTTCGATCTCGCCCACCTCTAAATCCACCATGCGATCGAAGACGCTCGTAATGCCTATGGAAAACCCACTGGGGTTACTTTTATCCGGGATTCGGCCGATGAAGACGAACTTACCCGGCTGGAGCTGCTCAAGCTCGCCATCGCTCAGCGGGCCATAGGGCAAGGCCTTCAATGCACCATTCAAATTCACCAGTGCGCCCTCGGGCAGTTGCTCAACCAGAAAACCGCAATCTAAGGGTGGTGATCTCGATTTGGAGACGAGCCGCTCCAGATCTTCCTTATACGCCTCGGTCTCCTCGTATTTACGGCGCAAGCGCCGATATTCGCTCTCCAGCCGCTCATACTCGTATCGGGGGATATAATCCTCCTGTGCCATGGTCTCTATGTGTATCTAGTGCCGGGAATTATAAAAAACCTGTGCCGGCCCCGTACGGTTATATAAAAAACTTAAATATATAGAGGTGTATAGAAAGGTACAGTAATGAAAGCGGAGAAGCGTAAAGTACAACTCACCGGCGGCTCCACCTATACCATCTCACTCCCGATCAAATGGGCTCGTGACGCTGCGGTCAAGCAGGGCGACGAGCTCCTCCTCGTCGAGCAGCCTGACCGTTCGCTGCTCCTGACACCCGTGAGGGCGGGCGACGAGCGCGCACGGTATGCTGAGCTTACCCTCGCGGATACTGAGCAGTTCGAGGACCATTTCAGATATCTCATCGCTTATTACCTCGTGGGCTACGATGTCGTGAAGCTGCTCTCACCGGGCGGGTTCGAGGCTGAGGTGCGCAAACGGATCAAGGAAGAGGTGCGGAAGCGACTCATCGGCATGGAGGTCGTGGGCGAATCCTCGAAAGAGATCGTGCTCAAGAGCTTCTTGAAATATGAGGATTTCACGCTCCGGGATGCCCTTCAGAGCATGTCCCGGATCATCATCGCCATGCTCGAGGATGCGATCTCGGCGCTCGAGCTGGGCGATAAGGACCGTGCACGGGATGTCATTGAGCGCGATAACGAGATTGACCGATTCTACTTGCTCCTGGTACGACAGCTCAAGGCCACGGTCCGTGATCCTGAACTGGCGAAGAAGATCGAGATGAGCGGGCAACGGGACAGCCTCGGCTACCGGATCGTGGTGAAGAACATGGAGCGGATGGGGGATCATGTTGAGCGGATCGCGAAGCACTCGCTGCTGATGAGTGCGCCGGTCGGCGTTGAGCAGATCCGGGAGATCGGCACGAGCACGAAAGTGCTCTTCCTGAAGACCCTGGATTCGTTACGGAAGCGTGACGTGCAGATGGCGAATGAGGCGATCCGTGATGCTAATCAGCTGATCGATCGCGTGAACGAGATAAATGAGCGTACCCTGGCCGAAGAGATGAGTGTGAGCGATAAGATACACGCGTTTGCGATCATCGAGAGCCTGGGCAAGATCGCGAAGTATTGCGAAGATATCGCGGAGATAACGATCAATCTGGGCATTGAAGTTCCCGGCGAGGAGATCCCGTAACGATAGCGCCCGGAACCGCGGTGGGTGAAGATCGATTTGATTTAAAGCGCAGTACCTAATTTATCAGTGACGTACGAGAAGGGGGGGAGACCATGCTTGGACGGTTGAGCAGCTCGCTGAAGGAGACCATACAGAAGATCGCAAAGGCCAAGCGGATCGACAAACAGACGGTTGACGAGCTGGTACGGGACATCCAGCGGGCCTTGATCCAGGCGGATGTGAAGATCGCGCTGGTGAAAGAGCTCTCGGATCGCATCCGTGAGCGGAGTTTGAGTGAGAAGCCGACCCTCAATCCGCGTGAGCACGTGATCAAGGTAGTTTATGAGGAATTGATCACCATTCTGGGCACGGGTGTGGATGTGCCGCTGGGCTCGCAGAAGATCATGATGGTCGGGTTGCACGGCACGGGGAAGACCTCATCGTGCGCGAAACTGGCACGGTATTTCCAGAAGAAGGGCTTGAAGCCCGCCGTGATCTGTGCCGATGTCTACCGGCCCGCAGCATCCGACCAGCTCCGGCAACTCTGCAACTCGATCGGCGTGCCCTTTTATGACGGCGCCAATCTGCCTCCCGGGAGGAGCGTGACGGATATCGTTGCGGCGGGCGTCACCACGTTCGAGAAGTACGATGTCAAGATCATCGATACCGCGGGTCGGCACGCGCTGGAAGCGGAAATGATCGAGGAGATAAAAGAGATCGGTGCGCTGATCGCGCCGGAACATCGCTTCCTCGTCCTGGACGCCGCGATAGGGCAGCAGGCGTCGGTGCAGGCGCACGCATTCGATGCTGCGGTCGGTATCACGGGCATTATCATAACGAAGATGGACGGCACGGCGAAGGGCGGCGGCGCGCTCTCCGCGGTCTCCGAGACGAACTCCGGGGTGGCGTTCATCGGTACCGGCGAGAAGGTGGACGATTTCGAGAAATTCGAGGCTGATCGGTTCATCTCGCGGCTGCTCGGCATGGGCGATATCAAGTCGCTGATCGAGATGGCGGAGGAGAGTCTGACCGAGAAGGAGGTGGATGCAGACCTCCTCAAGGGTAAGTTCACCTTGAACGATCTGTACAAGCAGCTGGAAGCAGTGCGGAAGATGGGACCGTTCAAGAAGATCATGCAGATGATGCCCCTGGGCGGTTTGGGGTTTGATCTCAATGATGAGATGTACCAGATCACGGAGGATAAATTGGGCAAATTCCGGGTGATCATGGATTCGATGACCGAGGACGAGCTGAATGACCCGAAGATTATCGACGGCTCACGGCTGCGCCGCATCGCGCGGGGGGCGGGCACGACCACGGCCGAGGTGAGCTCGCTGCTCAAGTATCACCGCATGATGCAGAAGATGATGAAGCAGTTTGGGAAAGGTGGTCGTGGGAAACTGCCGGCGATGAAGGGGATGCCGCTCGGCAAACTGATGGACATGATGAAATAAGGTTCCGGTCACGCGGTATCAAATCAAATCAAATCAAATCAAATCAACTCAAAGCACGAGCGAGCGTCACACGATCCGCACGTCACCGACTCTAATTCCTTTGCTCCGGGCCACGATCTCGCCAACGATTTGTCCGCCGGTTGTCTGTAGCGCTTCCCGCTTCGCCTGCTCGGGGATCACCACCGCGAAGCCCATGCCCATGTTGAAGGTCTTATACATCTCTTCGGCAGTGATGTCGCCCTGCTCCTGAAGGAACGCGAAGATCTCCTGCGGCTCGAACGGGTTATAGATATCGTAGCCGAGCTCGGTAATTCGGGTCAGCTTGAGGAACCCGCTGCCCGTGATATGGGCCGCGCCATGTACCTCGCAGCGCGCCATCAACTCCAGGACCTCCGTATAGATCCGCGTTGGTATGAGCAGCTCTGCACCGATGCTCCGCTCGGGATTCGGCGGGAACGGATCGGTATAGGCGAATCCCGCGGATTCCACCACCTTCCGGGCGAGCGTCAAGCCGTTGCTGTGGACGCCTGCACTCCTGAGTCCCAGGACGAGGTCGCCCACCTGGATCTGCTCGCCCGTAATTACGCGATCTTTATGCACATAGCCGACACAGGTCCCCGAGAGGTCTAATCCGTTCACCAGTTCCGGCAATATCGCCGTCTCGCCGCTCACGATATAAATGTCCGCGAGTTCCGCACCGGCTTCCAGACCACGGGCCACCGCCACCGCGACCTGCTCATCGGGACGATCGATCGCGAGATAATCAACGAAGGCGAGTGGCGTCGCACCCAGACAGTACAGGTCATTCACGTTCATCGCGACGCAGTCGATCCCGATGGTATCCCACTTCCCCAGCTGCTCTGCGATGAGCACCTTCGAGCCGACCCCATCGGTCGATATCGCGAGGAGGTGGAAGGGATCGAACGGGAGCTCGAAGAGCCCGGCAAAACCCTGTGAGCTGGTCTGCCGCGTGACCACCTCAGAGATCGCTTTGACCACGCTGCGCTCCTTCGTGATATCCACGCCCGCCTTCGCGTACGTCCACCGCATAGCATAGTGAGATTGGTGACGCAGCAGTTAAAGGTTGTCGAGAAGGTGTAGCGGGTACCTGTGGGATGCCGGGAGAAGTAAGACCAGCGTGACGGCGGCACGAGCGCCTGATCGCCGCCCTAGTTCACCGCTGCCTGTATCCGTGCTACCCGCGCCATCGCCGTCGTGCACGCGTCTGCACGTGACCTGCCGACACCAATACCCGTGGCGATGGGCTCGCCCTGGTGCACCGTTCTCCCGCGTGCGGGTATGTCCACGATCCCCGATCCCCCCCCGGTAAGATCCGCGGTGACGAGGCCGTCGCGCGCGGCAAACACGATCATCTTGGCTGCGTATCGTTTCACCGCGATGCGTGCTGGCAGCTCACCCGCCACGGCGCGAACGTGCGCGTCCACCAGGTTCAATCCGGTCGCGAGCTCAACGGTATCCAGACTGCCCTGCACGCGTGGATTCACCTCGATAACGACCGGGCCGTCGTCGGAAAGAACCACGTCCACACCGTTCGAGCCGATCAAGCCCAATTCCGCGGTCAAGTCCTCCGCAAGCTTGCACACCTCCGTCGATCGTGGTGCGGCCATGGGTGTGATATTCCCGCAGTAGACCAGCGGGCCGGGCGCGGACAGCGACTTCATACCTAACAACTGCTCGTTCAGGCAGATCGAGACCGCTTCCTGGTTCGATAAGAGCACCGAGACCGAGGCATGCTGCCCTTTAACGTAGTCCTGATACAGGAAGTCCGGCCGCGCCTTCGCCGATCTGATCAGCTCCTTCTCGGTCTGGCAGAAGAAGTTCGCGGTACCGCCACCGCCCTGAGCAGGCTTGGCCACCACCGGGTAAGCGAGCGGTATCCGCCTCTTCTGAGCGCACAAAGCGGTTATCGCACGACCGCTCACCGTCCGGGGGTGCGGGATACCCAGCTCGTCCAAACACGCGGCCAGCCACACCTTATCCGCAACCACGCGCGTCTTCTCCGGCCTGTTCCCCAGGATCTTTCCACGCGCCGTATCTGAGAGCGAGCGGTAATCAGCGCTCTCGAATCCCGAGCCCATGATCACGCCATCAACGAGTCCCTTCACGTCCTCAAGGATCGTCAGCCCTTTGTGAAGATCATCGGGATCCAGCAGGTAAAAATTGCGCGCACTCCCTCTCGTATCCACATCGCCAAATGCATCGGCTGCGGACATCTCGTAGCCCGCTCGCTGGCCTGAGCAGACAATGTGCCGAACGGAGAATCCGAGTGCGAGGATGGAACGTATCTCCTGCATGAGTTCGCGGCTATCTTCTCCCCCTTCAGTAAGGCAGCAACTTAGTAAGGTAAGGTAAGTATAGTATAGTGCCGCGGAAGAAAAAAAAAAGAACGTCAGGTGCGGTAGACGCACCCCACGGAGAAGGTGCGCTATAAAGATATATCTACCAAGGCACGTACATATACTGTCTAAAACGAACGAGCGAAGTATCTGGTGATTTGCAGATGTCGTATTTTGGTAAAGAGCGGCAAAAGGCGGATTTCCTGGCGCTGGAGCAGGCGATTCTGGCGCTCTGGGACTGCGAGCGGACCTTCGAGCGCAGTGTGAGCCAGCGTGAGGGTTGTGAGCGGTTCGTCTTCCTCGAAGGTCCACCTACGGCGAACGGACTCCCGCATCCCGGCCATATTCTCACCCGCGTTGTGAAAGACCTTATCCTTCGGTATAAGACGATGCGCGGCTACTATGTGCCCCGCAAAGCGGGCTGGGATACGCACGGACTGCCGGTCGAGATCGAGGTGGAGAAGGAGCTGGGTATTCGCACAAAGCCCGAGATCGAGACCTACGGCATCGAGAACTTCAACCGCAAGTGTAAAGATTCTGTATTTAGATATGAGAAGGAATGGGTGAACGCCACGAGACGGGTCGGATTCTGGATCGATATGAACGATCCGTACATCACGTTCCATAAGAGCTATATCGAATCAGTTTGGTGGTCGCTGAAGACGATCTGGGGTAAGGGGCTGCTCTATAAAGGTCATAAGGTCGTGCCCTACTGCCCCCGGTGTGAGACCACGCTCAGCAGCCACGAGGTCGCGCAGGGCTATCGCGACGTGGACGACCCCTCGGTCTTCGTGAAGTTCAAGCTGAAGCGAACGGCAGAGGATGCGAGCCCGATCTTCCTGCTGGCGTGGACGACCACGCCCTGGACGCTCCTCGGGAATATCGCACTCGCCCTGCATCCCGAGCACACATACGCTAAGATCCGGTTGACCGAGGCGGACGAATTCGGACGGCCCGGCGAGTCGGTGTTCATCCTCGCGGAATCGCGCTTGACCGTTATCGAGGAAGACTACGAGGTCCTGGAGCGGTTCCCCGGCGCGCAGTTGGACGGCGAAGAGTACGAGCCGCTCTTTGCGTACGCTACCATCGAAGGGGAGGCGCACAGGGTGATCACCGCGGAGTTCGTCACGCTCGATGAGGGTTCCGGGATCGTGCATATCGCGCCCGCCTTTGGTGAGGTCGATTACGAGGCCTGCAAGGTGCGTGAGCTGGGCTTCACGCAACCGGTGGATAGCGAAGGCCGCTTCACCGACGAGGTGCCGCCCCTTGCGGGCATCTTCGTGAAAGATGCTGATCGCGAGATCATTGAGATGCTGCGTGAGCGCGGGATACTGTACAAAGAGGAGCGCTATGCGCACTCCTATCCCTTCTGCTGGCGCTGCAATTCACCGCTCCTCTATTACGCACGTGAATCATGGTTCATCGGGATGTCACAGCTCCGTGACCACCTGCTGGCGAACAACGAGCAGATCTCCTGGTATCCCGGGCATCTGAAATACGGCCGGTTCGGGAACTTCCTCGAGAACATCGCCGACTGGGCACTGAGTCGAGAGCGGTTCTGGGGCACGCCATTACCGGTCTGGATCTGCACGGCGTGTGGCGCACAGCACTGCGTGGGCAGCCTCAAAGAGGTGCAGGAGCGGGCTGCAATGCCCGTGCCCGACGATATAGATCTCCACCGGCCGTACATTGACGACGTGATCCTGAGGTGCGACGCGTGCGGTGGCGCTATGGAGCGGGTAAAGGACGTGATCGATTGCTGGTACGATTCGGGATCCGCGCCGTTCGCGCAGTGGCATTATCCCTTCGAGACAGAGCGCTTCACCCAGAACTTCCCCGCAAACTTCATCACCGAAGCGATCGATCAGACCCGGGGCTGGTTCTATTCGCTCCTCGGGGTCTCGACCGCGGTCTTTGACCGGCCGCCGTACCACACGGTACTCTCGCTCGGCCACATCCTCGACGCGAAGGGCGTGAAGATGAGCAAGAGCAAGGGTAACGTGGTGGACATCAATGCGCTCTTCAAGACCGAAGCGGCGGACGCGCTGCGCTGGTATCTCGTTACTGCGGGGCCGTTGACCGAGGATATCCGGTTCTCCCCTGAGGCGATCAGGGAGAAGCAGAAGAAGTTCCTGAATACACTCTGGAACTCCTACTTCTTCTTCATCACCTATGCGAACATCGACGCGTTCCATCCCGCCGGGAAGAGCATCCCGGTCGAGCAGCGGAACCCCCTGGATCGCTGGCTCATCTCGCGGCTCAACACGGTCACTCAGGAGGTCATTACGGCGCTCGAGCGCTATGAACTGCACGTGGCCGCGCGTAAGCTCGAGGAGTTCGTCTCGGACGAGCTGAGCAACTGGTACATACGACGCTCACGGCGCCGGTTCTGGATCGCGGAGGAGAACAGAGATAAGGATTGCGCGTATCTCACGCTCTATGAGGTGCTCGTCGCGCTCTGCAAACTGCTCGCTCCCTTCGTCCCGTTCCTCACCGAGCATATCTATCAGAATCTCGTACGTGGTATCTCCGGCGATGGAAAAGAGAGCGTCCATCTCTGCGATTATCCCTGCCCCGAAGAAGCGCTCATTGATACCGAGTTGGAATCCGCGATGCGGCTGATCTCAGACCTCGTTGAGGCCGGTCGGCGAGCACGGTCGGATGCGGGTATCAAGATCCGCCAGCCCTTGCGCGAGCTGGTGATCACGTGCAGTGCAGACCAGCGCGCAACGTGCGAGGAGCTGATCGCGGTGCTGGAGGACGAGGTGAACGTCCGTGACGTGCGCTTCGAGGCGGCTTCGAAAGCGGTTGCAGAGCGCCTTGCCAGCGCGCGTGAGAAGTACCGCGCGGTCGAGCTGGGTGCCGGGCTCTGCCTGTACCTGGACTGCAGCCCGGACCGGACGCTGATCGAAGAAGGTCTGGTACGTGACATCGTGCGACGTGCGCAGGGTATGCGGAAGGATCTTGATCTGGACTATACCGAGCGGATAGCGCTGACCTACGCGGGTGACGCTGAGGTCAGGGATGCGATCCATAACTTCGCCGAGTATATTTGCACGGAGACGCTGGCCGAGACGCTGGAGGAAGGGCCGCCCGCGAGTCCCGAAGACGAACGCGTGTACGGGAAGACCTGGCGAATCGGGGATAAAGAGGTCTATCTCGCGATCCGGGCGCTTGCTGCTGCGGACCGCGACTGAGTTGAGTACGTGACCGCGTGAGTGCGCGCACTCCGGGTAGCGCGAAATCGTAAAGAGTAATTTATATAAAGCATCAATAAGAGGAATGGAAACTAGGTAAAAGGAGAGAAAGAAAAATGCCAGCAGTAGTAGATGAAGAGAAGTGTAACGGATGTGGAACCTGTATAGAGGAGTGCGCGGTCGAGTGCATCACGCTGGAGGGCGAGGGAGACGACGCCAAGGCGAAGATCAACGCTGAGGAATGCACCGATTGCGAGACCTGCGTGGATGTCTGCGAACAGGGCGCGATCAGCATGCAAGAGGCGTAGTTACGTTAGCGTAACGTACTTGACCTAAGCTAAGCTAACCTATCTAAGCTAACCTAACGAACAGCACTCTTGCGTGCGTTCTGGCACATCACGAGACGGTGGGACGAACTATGGGCACGGCACCAACAGGCGTGAAGATCGAACGGATCGGGATCGAGAATCCCGAGGGTAAGCAGGTCATCATCGGTCAGGGCAATTTCAGTATCTTCACCTGTGATGACCTCTTCATGACGCTCCTGACCACCGTGCCGGGGATCAAATGCGCGGTCGCCATGAACGAAGCGGTGCCGAAGTTGACGAGAGTCACGGGGAATGAGGAGCGTCTGAAACAGCTCGCCGGTGCGAACTGCCTCCGAATCGCCGCCTCTCATACTTTTTTTATTCTCCTTGAGAACGCGTTCCCGATCAACGTTTTGCCGGCGTTGAAGGCGCATCCTGCGGTGGCCACGATCTTCGTCGCCTCCGCGAACGAGCTCGAAGTCATCGTTGCAGAGACCGAACTCGGCCGCGCGGTGATCGGTGTCGTGGATGGCACCGCGGCAACCCGGCTCGAGACGTCTGCGGAGAAGCAGGAGCGCCGGGCGCTCTGCGCGCAGTTGGGGTATACGCTCGATTAATTACTAACCGAATCCGTGGTCCGCTGGCGCTTTCCTGGTTACTAACGGCTGATACCGAACGGCCGGGAAGGCGCTTATTACGCTTATTACCGCTCCTTTGATCAATCCCGAGTTGAGTAAGCCTGCGAATTCGGCTGCTCGCTCACGGTAAGCACTGCCCATTCATACTCGCGGGGCCACAGAGCGAGGCGTTTCAGTCACCGCTCGAGCTGTTCGGCCGCGTCAACGGTATAGCCCGCGTGCACGAGCTTTGAGATCTTACGCACGAGCAGTATCGGGTTCTCGGCCTGAAAGACATTGCGACCGATGGAGACACCGGCGGCACCCACCTGGATCGCATCGTAGATCATCTCGAAGAGCTCATGCTCGGTGCCCATCTTCGGGCCGCCCGCGATGACCACGGGTATCTGACAGCCCTGCACCACCTCTTTGAAAGTCTCCGGCGAGCCGGTGTAATTCGTCTTGATCATATCAACGCCGAGCTCCGCACCGACCCGTGCGGCATGCTTGACGTACTCAACCTCGTGCTCTGATTGCACCTTCGGGCCGCGGGGGTACATCATGGCGAGCAGCGGCATGCCCCACTGATCGCACGTGCGCGCCACCCGCCCGAGGTCAGTGAGCATCTCCGCCTCGTCGTCCGCGCCAACATTGATATGGACACTCACAGCGTCCGCTCCGATCCTGATCGCGTCCGTCACCCGGGTGACCAGGACCTTATGGTTCGGATCAGGCCCGAGCCGGGTGCTCGCCGAGAGGTGTATGATGAGCCCGATATCCTTGCCATAGCCGCGGTGGCCGTGGAGCGGGAGACCCATATGCCCGAGCACCGCATTGGCACCGCCTTCCGCGACCCTGTCCACGGTCGCGCGAAGGTCGATCAGGCCGGAGATCGGCCCCGCAGTCAGCCCGTGATCCATGGGCACGATGACCGTCCGGTGCGTCTTCCGATCAACGATTCGTTCCATCCGAATCGCCTTTCCGAGATTGTACATAGATCAAGATAAGGGGTAGTAGGGACTTAAAGCCCGTGCTCTTTCCCGTGCCTCGCGGCGGTTACCGCAACCACCGCTCAGGGCACCAGGCCCGGGAACCACAAGCCCGCGGCTTCGTCCAGCCCGAACATCAGGTTCATATTCTGGATCGCCTGTCCGGATCCGCCTTTTACGAGGTTGTCTATGGTCGAGATCACCACGATCCGATCGCTGCCTTCTTCAATGGCGAAGCTAAGGTCGCAGAAATTCGTGCCGCGCACGGCACCCAGTGTGGGCACGCCCGATCGCAGCCGTATGAATCGCTGGTCCGCGTAGAATTCGGTGTAGAGCTGCTCGATTGCCTCGGCCGTCTTCGAGACGCCCGCTTTCAAGAAGACATGGGCCGTGGTGAGTATGCCGCGGATTGCGGGAATAACGTGCGGGGTGAAGCCCACGGGAATGCGTAACTCCTGCCGCATCTCCGCGACGTGCCGGTGCGCGGTGATCTGGTAGGGGATGATATTCTCAGCGAGATTGGGGAAATGTGATTTCTCGGAGGGCGATTCACCTGCGCCGGAGATCCCGGACTTCGAGTCGAAGAGCACGCGCTCCACCAGGCCTGCTCGTACCAGCGGAGCCACTGCCAGGATCGCGCCCGTGGGGTAGCAGCCGGGATTTGCCACCAGGCCCGCCTGCGCAACCTCAGGATGCAGTTCCGGGAGCCCGTAGACCGCGTTACGCTCCTCTTTATCGGTATGCTCAAGCTGGTAGATCCGCTCGAAGTCCGCGCGCTTCAGGCGATAGTCTGCACTCAGATCGATCACGCGCACACCGTTTTCGAGGAGGCGCGGCACATAGGTCATGGCACTGCCATGAGGTACCGCAACAAAGACCACATCGCTCCGATCCGCGATCTCGCGGGGATCAACATCGTCGTATGCGAGCGAGATGAACGGTGCCAGGTATGGATTGACGTCGCTTACCTGCTGTCCCTTCTGGCGCCGGGACGTTACGATAGAGATATGTACCTCTGGATGAGCCAGGAGCAACCGGATGAGCTCAAGGCCGGTGTAACCAGTTCCGCCTATTATCCCCGCTTCGATCATGTCTGTCTGTCCGCCTGTCTTACCATAATTGGGTGCTGATTAATAAACTCTGAGGGTATGCAGCGTTCTCGCCGGTGTACGCGCTCACGATCGGTCTTTTCCGTGCCACCAGTTCAGGAGTTCGGGCTCGTGGCGCACGTGCGCTGGGTAGTAAGTAGACGGCACAACGAAAGACGTGGAGCACAGCGTGATCGACCCGCGCACCTGCACGCGCCTGAAGCTGGCTGAACAACTCTTCAGGCTCGCGCCCCTGTAGATCTGCGATCGAGCGAATGCCCAGGGTCCATAATGTTTCAGCGATCTTTTTCCCCACACCCGGTACCTGCTGCAGCTCTTGCAGCGCCGCTTGCTTCTTTGAGACTTGCATGTCGATTAGTTCACGCAGCTCAGATGATAAAGGGTCAGTGATAGAACCGTGCGAATACCGGCCGGTTGGTGCTGCAGCCGATGAGCGGTTTCGTGGTCTTGCGGCCGGAAGAACTTAAAAGGTTGTGGTGGTAACGTAGATACAGATACCGATGGCACGTAAAAGAAGCGTGAAGAAGGAACGCGACAATGCGCGGCTGCAGAAGATACTTGTGGGGCTCTTTATGGCCATGATCATGGTCGGGTCAGCGATTGCGGTACTGACGTTACTGTAAGCTCAGCGGGATACCGGCGTTCGGTCAGTCAGGTCTGCTGCGCTTTGATGTAATTGATCAGCCCGCCGCTTTTCAAGAGCTGCTGCATGAACGGGGGCAGTGGCGGGAACGTATACGCCTCCTGTTTAGTGAGATTTTCGATGATCCCCTGATCTATATTGAGCTCGAGCTGGTCTTCTTCATCGATCTGCTCGACGACGTCCGCCTCGATCAACGGGAGCCCGATGTTGATGGCATTTCTGAAGAAGATCCGAGCGAAGCTCCTGGCGATAACACACTCTATACCTGCGCCGAGCAGTGCACGCGGCGCATGCTCTCGCGAGCTGCCGCAGCCGAAATTCGCACCGGCCACAATGATGTCGCCCGCCTGCACCTCGGCCGCAAATTCCGGGCGCACTTTCGCGAACGCATGTACGGCGAGCGTCTTCGCATCACCGGTCGTCAGGAACTCTGCGGGAATGATCTGATCGGTATCCACGTTATCGCCAAACTTCCAGATTCGCATGGTCTCTTTCGTCCTATCTGCTACCCGCAGGTTGCTCATAGGTAGCGGTTTTTTGTATAAAAATGCCTGGTTCAGGACTCGCTCCCCCGGATTCCGGCACGCTTCTTCGCCCGAGCTGCGATGTTCTATTCGGGACCTCTGGCGCGCAGACGAGCATCAGACTCACGTGAAGAAGCCCAGCAACTTCATGCCGACCTTCACCAGGCCGACCTTGAGCGAATTTCCCAGTCCAACGCCTTCGTACCGTATCGTGCCCCGAGCCAGGGCATCCTGGAACGCGGCAACGGGATTACTGGCGGCTATAATCGCTTTTACGGTTGCCTCGTCAGTGTACGCGCGCATCGTCGGATCAGCGATCGCGCCCTTCTCGAAGCTGACCACGTGTGCATTCGAATCGGTCGCAATACCGAGCACGAGCACACTCCCGTCGTTCAGCGTGATCTCAGCATGGACGCGCGCATCGCTTGCAATGGTCTTGATGAACGGGATGCTATCCACATTCGCATTGTAGACCGCCACCATAGGCTCAATCGCGTTAAAGATCGCATCACCCGAATCCAGCGCCGCGGCGTACGGAGCGAATCCCAGGAGCATCGTGCTCATCATACAGAGCGCGAGTACTGCCGGAAGGGCGTTCAGTTTCTTCAGGTTCAACAGGTTCACCCCCTATCTACAGATACTTCTCTTTTACCGTATTTAACCTTTTTGGTAGCTTTGCGCGCTTACGCACTCGCTCGTTCGTTCGCTAGACCGGCAGCTCGTTCGGGTCGGTAATCCGGCCGGTGATCGCCGATGCCGCAACGACCGCGGGATTCGCCAGGTATACCTCGGAATCCTTGTGCCCCATGCGGCCGATGAAGTTCCGGTTCGTGGTGCTCACGCACCGTTCACCGTTCGCGAGCACACCCATGTGCCCGCCCAGGCATGCGCCACAGGTGGGGCCGCAGACAAACGCGCCGGCGGCAAGGAACGTCTGGATGAGCCCCTCGGCTATTGCCTGCTGGAAGACTCGATCGCTCGCGGGCACGACCACCATCCGCACGTCCTCATGCACCCTTCGGGGCGCCCGCAGGAGTGCAGCAGCGATCCGTAGATCCTCGATACGGCCGTTCGTACAGGAGCCAAGGTAGGCCTGATCGATGGTGACATCGAGCTCGCGTGCCGGCACGGTATTCTCGGGCAGGAAAGGGCAGGCTACCGTGGGTGGGATCGCCGCGGCGTTATATTCATAGATCTTCTCGTACTCATCATCGCGCCCATCGGCATATACCGGCGAGTACTGGCCGCGAACGCGCCCTTTCAGGAACGCGAAGACCTTAGCGTCCGGCGGTATGATCCCTGCCTTCGCCCCGGCTTCGATCGCCATGTTCGAGATCGTGATTCGATCAGAGAGGCTCAACTGCTCGATCGCGGTGCCATAGAACTCCTGCGCACGATACAGCGAGCCTGAGACACCGATATCGCCAATGATGTGCAGAACGATATCTTTTCCCATGACGAAGGGCTGCAGTGCGCCGTTGACCACGAACTTCTGGGTCTCCGGCACCTTGAACCATAATTTACCGGTCGCCATCGCCGCTGCCGCCTCGGTGGAGCCGACGCCGGTGGAGAAGGCGCCGAGTGCGCCGTAGGAACAGGTATGAGAGTCCGCACCGATGATCAGCCGGCCCGGCGCGGCGAAACCGTCCTCGATCATCACCTGGTGGCAGATACCGCCGCGGCCGATCTCGTAATAGTGCGCGATCCCGTAGCGACGCGCATAGGTCCGCAGCGCCTTCGCCTGCTCGGCTGAGGGCACATCCTTGTTCGGCACGTAGTGATCCTGGACCACCACCACCTTTTCGCGCCTGATCCGGTGCTCGGGACCGAAGGCCTCGAAGACTTCGAAGGCCGGGACGCCCGTGACATCGTTCACCATGACGTAATCCACTTCGCATTCCACGATCTCACCAGCGCTTGCCGCCGCTCCTTTACCAGCCTTCTCACCCAGTATCTTCTCTGCTATCGTGGGCATGGTTCACTAACCAGTTCTTTGCCAGGATAAGAAAAACGTTGCCGGTTTTTACGTACTTACGGCTCGCTAGCAGGTTTCCGGTCGGTTTGCCTGCAGGTCGAGCTGCTGTGCCAGAGCGATCACGATTTGGCGGGGGACCGCAACCAGCCCTTCGGGACCCGCATTCAGCGCGACCCAGGTGTTCAACGCGGTGCAGATCTTCAATATCTTCGCCTCCTCGCAGGTATGACGGGTAATGGTATGGACGATCTCGTCCCGATTGATGATCTTCACGAAATAACTGGCCTCAATAACCTGCAGCAGCGCCTGCGCGCGCGCTTCTGCGTCTTCCGTATCCATAGTAGTGCTTTGTTCATCCGGGTATATGAACAGGACAACCGTAAGGCACGGTGTGGCACCTGCATGCAGGACCGCTGCAATCAGGTATAGGTCCCGGTCACCCACCGCGTGCCGGTGATCTCAGCCACCGCCCGCGTGAGTGCAATGAGATCCTCACGATCAAGCGCATTCACGTCGTTCTTGCCCACGATCCGCGTGAGTGCAGCGACTTCGGCCGTCGCTACCTGTATGAAGTTCGCGAGCCGGTTTACGCCCGTTTCGAGCTCAAGCTGCTTCATCAGGCCAGGGTTATGCGTGGTGACGCCGGTCGGGCATAGTCCGGTATGGCAGAGCCGGTACTGCTCACAGTTGATCGCGATCAAGGCCGCCGTGCCCGTGTAAACGGCATCCGCACCCAGGGCGAGGCACCGGGCGAAATCTGCGGACGTGCGCAGCCCGCCGCCCGCAATGAGCGTTATTTTACCGCTCATGCTAAGATCGCTCAGGTATCGTGCCGCGCGCGGTAACGCGGCAACCAGGGGAATCCCCACGTTCTCGCGCACGTAATAGTCGGTCGCACCGGTACCGCCACCGAACCCGTCAAGCGCCACGAAATCCACCCCGGCGTCTACTAACACCTCCAGATCCTGCTCCACATTACCGCAGCCGATCTTCGCACCGATGGGCACGCCGTCCGTCTTTTCACGCAGCCAGGAGACTTTCGCCTTGATCTCCGCGGGCGTGGCCATATCGTGGTGGTGGGCAGGCGAGTACGCAGCTTCACCATCCGCTAACCCGCGCGCCTCAGCCACATCCGGGGTCATCTTACTCGCCGGCAGATAGCTGCCCTTGCCGGGATACGCGCCCTGCCCGAACCGTATCTCGATGGCGGCCACGCGCTTCAAGAGCGCCTCGTCCACGCCGAACCTGCCGGTCGCATACTGCCCGATGAGGAATTCAGGAGCAGCAGTCAGTTCCTCATCCAGGATACCGCCCTCGCCCGAGTTGAACGCGATCTTCAAGAGCGCTGCGGTACGTGCGATGACGAGTTTCACCTTCTTTGCGGTCGCCCCGTAGCTCATGCCCGCGATCATGATCGGCGCGGCGACCTTCAGCGGCCGCTTCGCCTGCGGCCCGATAACCACCGTGGTGTTTACTGGCTCTTCACGATTGAGCGGGATCCGGTGCACCTGTGCGGGGACGAACTGGAGGTGCTGCAAGGAGTATGGCAGCGGTTTCAGGGAGCCCATAGACCGCACCACGCTCGTGCCGGTCGCGGCCATCTCCTTGATATCCACCACGGTCTGGTAAAACGCAGCGTCTTCGTCCGCTCGCCGCTTGCGTATGATTATGCCCGTATCACCGACCGGTTCTTTATCGCAATAGTAGATGCGCTGCAGCTCGTTCTCGGCATACACGGGGCAGAGCGTGCAGGTACAGCCCTTGATGGGGATATCGCAGCTGCTCGACCCGCGTGCGCAACACAGCACCTCCTCGCCCGGGCACCCGTGAGGATAACTCGGACAGCTCGCGCAGATACACTTCTTACGGTTTGCCGCGCTATCTTCGACCATACGAAGGCTCCGTTAGGGTGAGTTACTCAGTGTGCTTTGCCGTCACGGCAGAAATAGCCCAGCGGTTTGCCGCTTACCAGCGCGTACTCTTTCCAGAGCGGGCAATCGCCGCAGATGCACATCTGACGGGTATTAAGGTCTTTACAGGCCGCAGTACCCGTTGCGCAATAGAGGCCCGGGACATCTTCCGGCTCCGGCATCACGCCGCTACCTCGCGCCGCAGCCTTCGCCAGCTGCGCCTTCACGCAGGCGCTTCCGGTCTGTACCGGGCATTGCGCGCAGAGGCACTTCGCAACGTTCTCGCGGGTAAACGGTACTTTTTGGTTCTGCTCAACCATGTTCGTTTCCACCTCGTTCGTTCACAACACTTACAAATAACGAACCATAGCGAATTTAATAGTGCTGCTGGCTGTTCGTTACGCTGTACAGCTACGGTCCACCCGCGCGAACAGCGCTAAATCAGGTGCGGATACGGCGGTCTCCGCGGTCTGCTTGCTTGTTCTCTGCTTCCGCACACCGACCGGCCCTACCCCGTCTGATCCACGCTGTTGAATTTCACACACGAGAGCGATACCGTCTCGCTTTATTTATTTAAGTCCCCGGGCGTCGCCCTACTTGCCTTTCTGCATATAGGCCAGTACGTCCTCGATCCGTTTTGAGACGTCACCGAGTATTTTCTTCTCTTCCGCGCTCAGTGAAGGGGAGACCTGCAGCCCTTTCAGGATACCGATCGCCTCAACAGCCTTATTCATCTGATCTGAAAGCTTTTCAACCTCAGCCCCTTTCTTCTCGCGCTTCTTCGCGCGCTTATGCTTCGCTCTCACATGATGCGCCAAGAGTAATGGCTTGTCAAATTCCTCGCCGCAATACTTGCACTTATATACCTTCTTCTCTACGGTCATTTCTTTCACCCTGTTCTTACCATTGTGCAGTCAGTATATAAATACAGTGCACATGTTGTAGTGGCTCGAAAGTTATGGCACACTCTTTTAGTTCTTATTGTGGCATTGATTCAACACCTTTTTGCGCCCTGACTCTTGAACGTACGTGAAGTTCTATAAAGATAGCGCGAAATCGAGCGTATCACGAACTCAGGGCCGACTGTTTCGTCGCGACAGCGATACAGCAGTTCAGGTTCACGGTCACTCAGCAACCACGCCGATGTAAAAGGGCTCGAGCAGGGATTGCGCGTTCTCGGAATGCGGTATGCCCGTGCCGGGTTTTTCGTCCCACACTGCGGTGACATCAGTGCCACACCGCTGGAGGATCGTACTGCCAAAACTGCCACCGTGGCACGGCATGCCCGTGGCGTTATAGACCTGCCCATGGATAACGATCCAGCAATCCTGAGCGGTGCTGTGGCGCGCGACCTCTGCGAGTGTGAAGCTCGTTTCAGCACCGCCGTCCGGTGGTGCTTCCTGCTCCACGCAGCCGGAGGTGAAGAACAGCGCGAGCAGCAGACCTGCTATGATCCACCCGTATACAGATCTTCGGACCATTTTGTACCGTATAGAATGGTGCACCGGTATTTATCTCTTTCGCTCGCCTGTCTGCCTGGCCTGGCTGCCTGCCTGGCCTGGCTGCCGGCCTGCGGCCGTCACGTTGCAGGGGGCAGCTGAGCTCAATCATCCATAACAAACGGTATTTTCACGCTGTGGCATACCCGTCGAGTCGAAAATGTGCTGTCGCACCCATTACCTTAACAGCCCCGCTTGCCAGCACCCACCGCGAGATCAGTTACCCCCGGAGAACCGGTCGGCATCCATCACCCGTCCTGTGGCCAGGCTGCGAAGATATTAGCACGCGGTGCATACGTTAGTACAAACCAGAAGAGGTCGCGAGCCGTGATAGACGAATCAGAATATATCCGGCATTTTGCCGAACTCGTGGAATTGGAGCGGGTGGAGCAGATGCGGCAGCAGGAGCAGGAGATGCGGCGGCTGAGCGGCCGCGAGCGCGAGGCGCAGGGCCGCGCGTTCCTCGAGCTGCGCGGCAAATCGCAGGATTGGGGCCTGTGCGGTAAATACCTGGTGCGCTTCAGAAAGCAGGTTACCGGGCAGCCGTTACCGGAGAGCGAGATCGAGGTTGGGGACCTCGTGCTGGTGAGTGCAGGGGGCGGCAATCCCTGGGATGAGGATAATCCGACAGGGACCGTGGCGGAGAAGACCGCGCACACGATTACCGTTGCGTTCGACGAGCCGCCGCCGGGCTTTGTGTATCGCAAGGACCTCAGAATCGATCTCTTTGTCAGTGACATCACCTTTCAGCGTATGCATGAGGCGCTGCAGCGCTTCAAACGGCTGCCGCGCGCGCGAAAGGAGACGCTGCTGGGGCTTGTGCCACCGCAATTCGCGCCGATCACGGCGGTCGCGTTTTGCAACGGGCAGTTGAACGAGAGTCAAGAATCAGCAGTGCTGCAGTGCCTGGCGGCACGTGATTTCTTCCTCATTCATGGCCCGCCGGGCACCGGGAAGACGGTCACCTGTATCGAAGTGGTGGTGCAACTGGTCAGGCGCGGCAATCGGATCCTGGCGGCCGCGGACTCTAACGTCGCGGTCGACAACCTGGTGGAGCGGCTCGCTGCGGCGGGTGTGAAGGTTGTTCGCGTCGGCCATCCTGCACGCGTTATCCCGTCATTACGTGAGCGGAGCCTGGATTATCTGGTGCAGGACGATCGGGATTATGCGCATGCGCAGGAGCTGCGGGCGCGCGCACTGGAGTTGAAGACGAGCACGGACTGGGGTGTCATGCCCGAGATGCGCTGGCGCCGCGGCCTGAGCAACGAGGCGATCATAGAGCTCGCACGGCAGGGGCGATCGGTGCGCGGGATACCGGTGTCGAAGCTGAAGGGTATGCGGAAGTGGCTGACGGTGAAGCAGCAGATGGACCACCTGTTCGCTCGGGCGCGCGACCTGGAAGAGATCGCGATCAACCGTATCCTCAGGGATGCCGAGGTGGTCTGCACGACGAACAGCACGGCGGGCTCGGAGATCCTCAGTCCGGTGAAGTTCGATGTCGCGGTCATTGACGAGGCGACGCAAGCCACAGAGCCCTCGGCGTTGATCCCGGTGCTGAAGGCGAAGCGGTTCATCATGGCCGGCGACCACAAGCAGCTGCCGCCGACGGTTCTGAACGAAGCAGCAGCATGGGGCAGCCTGAGCAGGAGCTTATTCGAGCGGCTGTTGCAGGCCTATGGCGACCGGATACGGGCGATGCTCGCGATCCAGTACCGTATGAACGAGGAGATCGAGTCCTTTCCGAATCAGGAATTCTACCAGGGCAAACTGCGCGCGTTTGACACCGTGAGAGGGCGCACGTTACGGGAGCTCATCCCGGCATCCCGGGACGCGGTACTGGAGCCCGATGATCTTGTACCGTTCCTGTTCCTGGACACCCAGGGTCGTGAGCCGTACCGGGAACGAACACGGAGGGGCTCGACCTCGAAGGAGAATCCGGGCGAGGCGCGCGTGGTCCGGGGCATCGCGGAACATCTGCTGGAACTGGGACTTCGGCCCGAGGCGATCGCGATCATCTCGCCCTATGACGATCAGGTCTCGCTCATGAAATCACTGCTCAGGGTCGAAGGTCTGGAGATCAAGACGGTTGATGGGTTCCAGGGCAGAGAGAAGGAGGCGGTTATTGTCTCCTTCGTGCGCAGTAACGACCGAAGAGAGCTCGGTTTTCTGAGCGATCTGCGCCGGCTGAACGTCTCTCTTACGCGTGCGAAACGGAAACTGGTTTGTATCGGCGATGCAACAACGCTGGCGAGCAGCGGGTGCTACCGGCGGTTGATCGAGTCGGCGAAGGCACGAGGCGCGTACAGAGCAGTGGCTTGACCGCGTTCAGTCCCGGTGCTCGATCTCCACCACCTTCTTCCTGCTGCTCGCACCGGCAACGATCCGCACGTTCGCGTTGAAGTATGCGGAAAGCAGTTGAACGACCGCTTTATTAGCCCTGCCTTTTGTCGGTGCCGCTGTTACCCGCACGATGAGTGGCTCGGCCTCGATGACCTCGTCCGCTCGTGCGTTGGGAATGACCTTGATCGTCCTCGTCTCCATTACAGAAGAGGTACGAGGTGCAAGGGATTTAAAGGATAACGGTCTTGATTACAGGAGAGCAGTAATGCACGCAAGTGGGTGAACGATGGAGACAATGCTACGGGCGCATGTGGTGGTCTCCGGGCGTGTGCAGGGCGTTTACTATCGCTACGCCACCCGTGCGGAGGCGACGATGCGCGGTGTGAAGGGTTGGGTGCGCAACCTGCGGGATGGCCGTGTGGAAGCGGTCTTTGAAGGCGATATGGTGAAAGTGGAGGAGATGATCGACTTCTGTCATTACGGCACGCCGGACGCGAAAGTCTCTTCGGTCGAGGTAACCTGGGAGGAGTATACGGGCGAGTTCAAGGAGTTCTCCATTCGCTATCGATAGCGTGGCCGGTCGCGGCGTGTGCGTTCTTTCAGCCGCTGAGCCGCCTGTTCGGGAACGAGGAACTCCGGCGCGGGGTGTACGCGCGGTTTCAGGGTGCAAAGACGCTGATGAGATCGTCGCGCGTGATGACCCCGACGAGCTTCCCCTGGTCATCGACCACCGGTATGCGGTTGAAATCGCGCTTATGCATGATCCGTGCGGCATCGGAGATGGATGCTTCGGGCGTTATAGTCACGGGTTTTCGCGTCATCACGTCCGTTACGAGCCCCTCGAAGAGCGCATTGATCTCCTCCGGGATCCGCTTCACCTTGCTCATGTATGCGGTGAGCGAGAAGACGGGGAAGGGGTTGAGCGGGTCAATATCGGGGAAGGGCACGGATGCGGTCAATTTCATGATGTCCGCTTCACTGATCACCCCGACCACGTTCCGGTGGTCATCGATCACCGGTGCGCCGCTGATGTGATGTGTGCGGAGCGTTTTCGCGACGTGCCGTATGGTATCCTCGGGCCGGAATGTGATGACCGCAGAGGTCATGAGCGCTCCAACTTTAGTAGCTGCTTTTGATGCCATCGTGTTCCGTTCCGTTCCGTTCCGTTCCGTTCTGTTCGTTATTCCCCCTCCAGCTGCTCGTAGAGCGAGGCGAGAATGTCCGCGCGCGTGACAATGCCGACCAGTGCGCCGGATTCGTCGAGCACGGGCAGGCGATTGAAGCCGGTGAGGTACATGATCTGTGCCGCGTCATCGATCACGGTATCCGGCGACACGGTCTCGGGATCCTTCGACATGATCTCCCGTATCTGGGTCGCACCGGCCTTCTCGATGTCCTGCTGGATGTCCCGTGGCTCTTTCTGATGTAGCTGCAGGAGCTCCAGTGTGGTGAGGATCGGGGTGTACCAGCGGTACGTATCCAGGAGCTTCAGAATGTCCGCTTCACTCACGACGCCCACGAGCTCCGCGCGCTCGTTCAGCACCGGCGCGCCTGCGACCTTCTTCGTCCTGAAGACCTGGGCGACCTCGAGCACCGAATCGGTCTCCTGTACCGTGATCACGTCCCGGGTCATTATCTCCGCCACTTTCTCTTTCATGGATCGTCACGCACCTATTTGCTTTCGAGAGCGTTTTGTTCGGTCTGTTTGTTGTTAAGTTAAGTATCCGCTCGTTCATATCCCGCTCTGGAGGCCGATCGCTTTCCGGATGACCTGTGCGATGGGTATGGAGCAGATCATGTACCAGAACACCCAGTACGGGAGTCCAAGTACGAACCGCGCGGCGAGCTCCTTCTCGCCCATGAGCGGGAAGATAACCGAGCTAATGACGGTGATATCGACGTAGCGCCAGATCCACATGAAGATGGGGATGGTGATGATCCCGATGTACGCCATGGGCTTCATCTGCTGCCGGAACATCTCGCCGGAGAACTGTGTCTGTTTCCGCATGATCTCCTCCTTCTTCTTCTCCAGCTTCTTCATCAGGGTCTTGTTGTTCGTTCGTTTCGCTTCCATGAGCTCTTTCTGCAGCTCCCTGATCTGTTTCTGATATTCCTTCGACTTCGCCATCAGCTCCCAGTTCATGGTGTACTTCTGAACCACGGTCGTATAGATGCCGGTGATGACCGCGAGTATAAGGATCGTAATGAGGAAATGATCGACGCCTACCGCGTCCGCGAGCGGATCGAGCACGACGCCCAGCGCGCTCCCGAGCCCTTCACGCAGGCCGGGAACGATGATGATGCCAAAGAGGATAAAGAACCCGAGCGCCATGAGCGCGCTCTCGAGGAGCTTCTTCATCTGCTGCTTCTGCTGTTGGGCAACGCGCTCTTTACTCACCATTGGTACCGTTCTACTCTGCGTTATAGGAGTACAAAAGCGGAGTATTTAAACTTTTTCTGGCTGCTGGAGCGGTTCTTGCAAGGCAGCGTACAGCAGGATTTTCGCAGGAATTCACGAGGAATACCCGTTTGGAGGATCACCATGCGGTCATTCATCGTTCCGGAGATTGAGAAGCTTTTCCTGGTTCACGGCTCATTCTGCTCTTCCGCAAGCTTCTTATCGGTGACCGTATACATACATCCTGTGTGTCGGTCCTCCCTGCTTTAGCAAGCAGAATGAAGAGTTCAGCATTGCTTTAAACGAACCCGCGTTCTATCACTGACTGCGGCCGTATCGCTGGTATCCGCCAACTTTCCTATAGAATAGAATAGAATAGAATAGAATAGAATAGAATAGAATAGAATAGAATAGAATAGAATAGAAGAAAAGTTAATTAAAGAAAGATTCTCTTCAATCAGACCAAAACGTGATCGCCGGTATCAACTCCTCGTGCAGTTTGCCGTTGCTGTCAACGAACGATGTGCTGGTTATTACTCCGCCCGTGGCATTGTGCGATGGCTTGTAGATGCTCTGCGGGTGCGAGCCGGTGTATAGTATATATTGTGGGTTTTGCCTCTTTCTTCTGTTCAGCTCGTACTGCAAAAAAGGGTGATGGGCAGAGAAAGCAATGCCCACCATCATCTTGGTCTCTTTACGATAACCTCCAGCAGTTCAGCGGATAGCGGGGGTCACCCGGGAACCCGACGTGGTAGAGCAATCGCCCCACATCCGCCACGTCTACCGTACCGTCGCCGGTGACATCGCCGCAACTCCCCCATACCACATACGCCGAACCCGAATTTGTGCCTTTGTCATCGTCACGGTATGCGCCAACGAGGGCATACTCACCGTCGATGGCTACCGAGTAGCCGAAATAGTCATCTGCGGCGCCGTCGCTGGCCGTGAGCTTTGCCTGCTGTGTCCACGAGCTGCCGTTCCGCTTGAAGACATACGCCGAACCAGAATTTGTGCCTTTGTCATCGTCAAAGAATGCGCCAACGAGGGCATACTCACCATCGATGGCTACCGAGATGCCGAAATAGTCGTATGCGGCGCCGTCGCTGGCCGTGAGCTTTGCCTGCTGTGTCCACGAGCTGCCGTTCCGCTTGAAGACATACGCCGAACCAGAATTTGTGCCTTTGTCATCGTCACGGTATGCGCCAACGAGGGCATACTCACCGTCGATGGCTACCGAGTAGCCGAAATAGTCATCTACGGCGCCGTCGCTGGCCACGAGCTTTGCCTGCTGTGTCCACGAGCTGCCGTCCCGCTTGAAGACATACGCCGAACCAGAATTTGTGCCTTTGTCACCATCCTGGCGTGCGCCCACGAGGGCATACTCACCGTCGAGGGCTACAGCGTAGCCGAACTCGTCATCTGCGGCACCGTCGCTGGCTATCAGCTTTGCCTGCTGTGTCCACGAGCTGCCGTCCCGCTTGAAGACATACGCCGAACCAGATTTACTGCCTTTGTCATCGTCAAGGAATGCGCCCATGAGGGCATACTCACCGTCGAGGGCTACTGAGTAGCCGAAATAGTCACCTGCGGCGCCGTCGCTGGCCACGAGCTTTGCCTGCTGTGTCCACGAGCTGCCGTCCCGCTTGAAGACATACGCCGAACCCGAAGTACTGCCGTTGTCGTCATCGCCGTATGCGCCCACGAGGGAATACTCACCGTCGATGGCTACCGAGTAGCCGAAATAGTCACCTGCGGCACCATCGCTGGCCACGAGCTTTGCCTGCTGTGTCCACGAGCTGCCGTCCCGCTTGAAGACATACGCCGAACCAGAATAATTGCCGTTGTCGTCATCGCCGTATGCGCCCACGAGGGCATACTCACCATCGATGGCTACCGAATAGCCGAACTCGTCATCTGCGGCGCCGTCGCTGGCTGTGAGCTTGAACTCGGCAGCATGGACGCTCGAGACTAAAGATAGCGCTAGTAAGACTGAAATGACCACATAAAAAGCAAGTTCTCTCCTATTCATTTTTTTCCGCCCTTCTCTTTGGGTACTTCTATCGCGCCCCTCCTCGGCGCTTTCACCCGGTGCCACAACCCAGTAATCCACGTAATTCACGGGTGTTGTAGACTGACATGAGAAGGTGGGGCGGAGGTATATATGTGCTTTTCGGTTTTGTGCACGCTCAGCTCATGGCCACTAGGAACTACTCGCCAGAACCTAAATTGGCAGAGGTTATGGAGATGGAAGAAAGCGTTACCACTCGGAAGAAAGGGCGAGCTTCGTGAAATTGCTTGTCCAGGCCTCAACCCTCATATAAAATAGCGGTTCTTCTCCATGTTTAGGAACGAACAGAGGAAATAAAAACCCCGCTAGGCATCTTATTTGGCGAAAATGGGCAACAGGAAAGCGTCTTTTCGCTGTCCCTGAGGGGGTTGATTTTCACACGTTTTGCCGTAGCTGTCTCCATGGATCTATCAGGTGACAACGTGACCAAAGTGTACGTATACCACTCGAGAATATCGTAGAGATCGTTGCTGAGGTCTCACTCAACCCAAAGTTGCCAGATTCTCGCAAAATCCGCGATCCTGCGGTGGGATGAAACAG
>Ga0209614_1000260_pt1 | contig 48712 bp, 57 predicted proteins | sample BlaSprsedimmetaG_FD_185484 | JGI IMG/M metagenome (GOLD analysis project Ga0209614, IMG submission 185484) | Hot spring sediment bacterial and archeal communities from California, USA to study Microbial Dark Matter (Phase II) - Blank Spring... ...
TGACTTTCCAAAACTCGCATCCAATAATATCAATAGGTTATCAAACCAATCGGGTCAAATCTAGGATAATTTTGAGGTAAAAATCAATTTTTGTGGTAAACTTGAGGTAAGCGAACTAAAGCTCGTGCCACGCTGGAGCAGCAAGGGGGCCATCCAGGGAGTCGAAGCGACCTGCGTGAGATGCCACAGCATCACGGCCTGTCCGTTCTATGGCAGCAGGACCTGCCCCAAGTTCACCATCCACTAAACCACACAACAAAGAAGGACTCGGTATGCTTACGTTCCAACTGGGCGATAACGTCCTCTGGTCGCACGCCTGGGGAAGGCACGAACCAAGAAAAGCCGCGATCCTGAGCATTGAATCAGCCAGCACCGGGGAAGAAGTGACGGAAGGCGAAACGACGGAGGAGTACCTGGTGACCCTGGATAACGGCCACTGGGCTTACGGGTGGCAAATCACTGAAGTTTTAAACGAAGCATCAGCGTATTAAATAAAACTTCGGCGCGCCGAAGTAAACAACAGAAAGGAGAAAATCACCATGAGCAAGATGTCGAAACTATCGGTAACTATGAGGCAAAAATACCAGGAGATGATCGAGCGACGATTCGAGCCGATTGTGGCCACGGCAAAACAAGCTGAAAACCGTTTGGAAGAAAACATAACCAGAGAGGTGCGCAAAGAATTTGGGATATACGAGCTGCACCAGGAGAAAGTAGCTCTCGAACTCAGGCTGAAAGAGATAGAAGAGCAGCTGGAGAAATACGAAGGCGGACAACACAGGTATCACCACGAGAGCTTGGTTTACAAGGAAGTCCAACGCAGTCTTACAGAAAGAAGTACCGTGATAAAGCGTCTCAAAGAACAAAGGAGGTCCCTGATCGACCAGGTATGGCTGATGGGGGAATCAAGCGAACTCCAGGAGATCTTCCGAAAAATAGACGACGAAATCATACCGAAGCTTGCGGCTGAACTTTCCAAGACCGCGATCAGTGTCGAGGCCAACACCACGGAGATAGAAAAGCTCCCTGTAAAAACCTCCACCAGGAAAAATGGGGCGCGGAAAGCCGCATAAAAAAGAAAAGAGCCATTGTGAAGTGAAGATGTTCACCCGCCAAAGGCGGACGAACCGAATACACAAAAACCAAGGAGGAAGCACACATGAACGTCGTATTACTTACTGGAAGGTTAGGAAACGACCCGGAGGTCAGATACACTCCGGCAGGCAAGGCAGTGGCAAATTTTTCCCTGTACGTCAACGGACGCAAAGACAAGGACGGAAATGCCCTATCGGACCGGTTTCAGATCATCTCCTTTGGGCGTCTAGCGGAGGTAGTCACCGAGCACCTTGCGAAAGGACGGAGAGCCCTGGTCAAGGGCGAATTGAGGACCAGGTCGTTCGAGGACAAGGACGGAAACAAGCGGTTCGTCACCGAAGTCTGGGCCAACTCGGTGGAATTTATCGGCGCCAGGCCAAACCAGAACAAGCCCCAGGATACACAGGGTCCAGGATCGCCGGAGAGACCAGGTGCAGCAACGCCGGAGACAGCCGGTACGGAATTCGGCGACGATGACATCCCGTTCTAACGCAGAACCTCCGGGCAGCCGTCAATCACTTGGCGGCTGCCTCAACCCAAAAGGAGAAAAAAGGAATGGGGTACTACTACACCGTCATGAGCGACCTGCGCCTGATAAACCAGGCCATGAGCGCAGAAGAAAAAGACAAAATCCTGAGCGAACTACGCTCCGCAACACGTGAAAGGTGGAAGGACTTTAAAATCACCGATGACGGCTTTTTCGAATGCGACGACTGCTTACAGAAAATCGACTGCAACGGCAAAGCCATCGAGGTCCTTTCGAAGTATTTCCAGGGCAGCATAGAACTGTACGGCGAGGACTCCGAAGACGCTGAACGCTACGTTTTGGACGGGGATTCCGTGACAAGATACTCTTTCATCTGGGGCAACCCTATAACCTACCCTGCCGGCTCAACGCCATACAGCATCAAGTCCTAACAGAAACGATGTACCTTTTCAGCGCAAACTATCCCGCCCTGCGGCTCAGGACGCAGCTCATGCGGGAACCGAGCGGAACATACCGGGAAGTGCAACTATCCCGTCCCGCAGATGTTTTTCAATACCTGCGCCGGGAACTCGAATACGCCGACCAGGAACATTTCCTGTCCATCCCGGTGAATACCAAAAATGCCGTGATCGGCGTACATACCGTCAACATCGGTACGATCAATCAGACCGTGGTGACACCACGGGATATATTCAAAACGGCCATTCTATCGGGCGCAACCGGGATCATCCTGGCCCACAACCACCCCTCCGGTGACCCGAAACCAAGCCCCGACGACAAAAATACAACCCGCCTCATGGCGGATGCTGGAAAGATCCTGGGTATAAACGTGATCGACCACATTATCGTGGGCCGAGACCGCTATTTTAGCTTCAAAGAACAAGGCCTGATCTAACCGTTTACCGCAAACAAACCATCCGACGTTCAACCAAGAAAATCCTTAACCCACATTTAAAACACCAGAAAGGAGGACTCGAAATGAAGGTAAAAGAAATATCCGTGTCAGTCGCCAAGAAGATCACCAAAGAATACAACAGCTACCAGCTCATATACTCGGCCACCGCCGAGATCGCGGAAGGGGAAAAATACCTGAAACATATCGAGCAGCTCAGGGGAGAACTGAGCAGCGAGATGAAAAAGTTCCAGGTAGCGAACAATGGCAACGGAGGAAACACAAAACAATGAGCCAAAGCGTACAGGGAAAATTAAGCCGTATCGTTGACAGCCTGGAAACCACTTTCGTAGAAAGGGACGAAGTAGCGCGGGGGATCGCCGCAGCCCTCATCGCCAGGCAACACTGTTTCTTCCTTGGCCCCCCCGGGACGGCCAAGAGCGCCCTCTGCAAAGAAACCGCACAGGCGGTGCAGGGGGCCGATTACTTCGAGACCCTGCTCACGAAGTTCACCACCCCGGAAGAGGTCTTCGGCCCGGTTTCCCTCAAAGGTCTGGAAAATGACCGGTACGAAAGGATCACCGCCGGAAAACTGCCCACCGCGCACCTCGCCTTTATCGACGAGGTCTGGAAGGCATCATCGGCCATTCTGAACTCTCTTCTCACCATAGCCAACGAGAGGCTGTTCCAGAACGGAAACGGGCGCTTTCAAGGCGTGCCCCTCATGACCATGCTGGCCGCCTCGAACGAACTGCCCGAGTCAGAGGAGCTGAACGCCCTCTACGACCGGTTCATGCTCCGCTACGTGGTCGACTACGTCGCCGAAGACGGAAACTTCAAGAAGATGCTCCAGGCTTCGGCAACAACCGCAGTTCAGGCCATAACCCTGCCTGAACTGGAACAGGCCCAGAGGGAATCCGCGGCCCTCCCTATGCCCGACCGCGTGTATGACGCCATGTTGACCATACGGAAGAGGCTGAAAGAAGAGGGCATCATCCCTTCCGACAGACGGTTCCGGCAAAGCCTGGAGACCGTTAAAGCAAACTCGTACCTTAACGGGAACACATCATCGCCGGTATCCGAGGACGACCTTTCCATACTCCAGCACGTCCTCTGGAACGAGCCCGCACAGGTACCGGTAGTCAAAAAGATAGTTCTCGAGATCACCAGCCCCTACGAAGGCAAGGCCCTGGAACTGTACGACCAGGCCTCAGAAATTTATCAGAATACCATGAGCGAACAAGACGCCAATAAAAAATGCAACCTCGCAGTCGAAGCCAACGCCAAACTCAAGAAACTCCTGGCCAGCCTCAACGACATAATTACAGACATCAAGACACGAGGCAGAGACACAAGCCGGATCGAAAAATACAAGGACAAAGTCGACGAAATGAACAAGAAAATCCTGAAAGACTGCCTCGGCTTAGGCGCATAGACAATAGCAAGGAGAAAACCAGACAAATGGCAAACTTAACTCAAGTAAAAAAAGCCATAGACTGCCTATACAGCAGCTCTGAAGAGGTGTTCGGACAAAAAAGAGAATGTTTCAAGTGTGACTTCGGGAAATTCTGCCACGATTTTCTCAAGCTGACAATGAACTTCGTACCCAAAGACACGATTAAGGACACCAAGGTCCCGGGAAATCACCCCGGACCTGAGGCGTAACATGAGCTTACTCGACTTGAAATTACAAAAGCACTGCATCATCCAGGACAGGTTCGACCAGGCCGCATACAGGGAAGTCCTGGATCAGGCCGATAACCTCAGATCCCTGGTCGAAAACGGAGAGCAGCAGCTCGCCACCTTTTTCGACCTGGGCATGGACATCTTCGCGGCCCTCTACAAGGTGTCCCCGGAGCTCCGGGACGCGCGTGACGTTCACCGCTCGCACATCTACCACCACGGCCTTATCGAACGCATGATGGGCCTTAAGGAGTATGAAGAACTAAGAAGCTACACCAGGATGGATGAAGTCGGGTCAGCCCTTGGATGCTGCTGTCTCGGACAAACCATACTCCAGGAAATCGACCAGGAGACCAGGGACGCCGTGAACCAGGCACATAACGCCCTGGAGCAATCTGAAAAACTCCAGGAACAGGCCGCGTCCCTGGAAGAGCTGCAAAAACTGGCCGAAAACCAGGGACAGAATGACCTTGCCGGCGATCTTTCAAGGCAGCTTCGAGAGGCGCACAAAGACCTTCAAAAAGCCCGGCAACGGGCCCGGATTTCCCTCCAGGCTATCGAAGACAAACTCCAGTCCCAGGGAAACCAGATGCGGCAGTCCATACGCCGGGGCATGAAAAAGGCACTCGACGAAGCCCGGGAAACCGCAGGCTGTCTCTCCGGCTGGGGGGTCGAACCCGGCCAGGTGCAAAAAATGGATTTCAGGGAACGACTCTGGCTGGCCCAGAAAATCAAGGAAAGCCCCAAGCTGAAAAGACTTGCCGAACTTGCCGGACGATTCAAGCGCCTGGCTGTCACCAGACAAAAGACAAAGTTCAGGCCGTCAAGAGATGAGATATACGACGTTGAACTAAGCAGCGACCTGAACCGGATCCTTCCTTCCGAGCTGGCCCTTCTATGCAGAGCAAACACCAGGAAAATATTTTACCGTAACTTCCTGGAAGGAAAACTCCTGTCCTACAAGCTGAGAGGCAAAGAAAAGCTCGGCAGAGGCCCCATCATCGTGTGCGAGGATCAGAGCGGAACCATGAAGGGAGAAAGGGAGATCTGGGCCAAGGCCCTTTCCCTGGGACTGCTGGACATCGCCCACCTGCAAAAAAGGCACTTCGCGCACATCGCCTTCAGCTCCGAATCGGAATGCATAACCACCGTATGCCCGAAAGGGCAGGCCCACCCGGGCACGGTCATAGCCCTGGCCGAGCACTTCTTCAGCGGCGGGACGGACTTCGAGACGCCCCTGGCCGAGGCCATGAGGATCCTGCAGCAGGACGAATTCAAGAACGGCGACGTCATCTTCGTCACAGACGGCCAGTGCTCCGTAAGCGAAGACTTCCTGGAAAACTTCCTGGAAGTGAAAAAGAGAAAAGAAACCTCCATCTACGGCATCCTCATAGGCTCGGCAGAGGATGCCGCCCTCAGAGAGTTCTCCGACCAGGTGACCACCATCACCGACCTCTTACAGCAAGGCTATAACACAGCGGAAAACATCTTCAGCACCGTCTGACCTCGTTCAATTCCAAAAACACACCAACATGAAAGGAGATGCCATGCCCTTGATCTCAACAACGAGAATACGCCCCTGCAGCGGCCTAACGAAAGCGCAACGATCCAGCATGCGAAGGGAAATCGGCAAGCGGCTGCTATACGGAGCCGTAGCATTCGCGATGGCCTCAGCATTCACGGCAGGAATCATATACGCCATTCTAAATACAAACTAAGGAATGTACCTATGGGAATCCAAATCGACGACGCGGGCTGGGGCTGCCTGATCGGCCCGGTGTTCCTGGGAATCTACCGGGAAGAAACCCGGGAATACAGCTTCAAGGAAATCCCGGTGCAGGTTTTCCAGGGAGGGAGCATGGCACGCAAGGAATACCTCCAGGCAGCTTACGGGATTACCGGGCAACTCCTCGAAAAACTGAAAGTAGGCAAAGAAGAGCATATCACCGTATGTACCGGGGAAGTGCTCCAGGGGGTACGCCAGCACCTTGCCGACTACAGGTTCAAGTGGACGGCAGGAAAGATCACCGGACCGCTTCAGGTACTCGTGGAGACGACTCTTCTACAGAAACTGAACGGTCTCGGCCTGAAGGTGGACTATAAGACGCTCACCGAACAGCAGGGACTCCTTTTCTGGCACTGCGTCCGCTGGCTAAAAGGCGGGAACCTGAAAGGCAAAGCCCTGCCCGGACGCGAAAGGCTTTGCAAGACGGGGTGGAAGACGTTCCGCGTCTGGGCGGACCTGCCCTACGAAGAGGCCAAGGCCGCCTCAAAAAGACTCAAAGCCGAACAAAGAAAAGAACGTCTTCTGCAGTTGAAATACGGGTATTAGGACAACATACCAAGGGAGGCTACCAGACCATGACCGAAAAAGAATACATCCTTAAACAGAAAGCCGCCGCCGAAAGCAGCGAGGCCGTCATCGGCGCCCTGTGCTGGTGGACGATCAGAAACCAGGTGATCGAGCACACCACGCTTGAAGAAATAGTCAGGGAGGAGGGCCTTGAAGAATACCTTCCAAACCCCATCAGGCCCTCGGGAGCCTTCCGGCGGGCCACCAGGATGCTGCAAAAAGATACGCAGCCGACCGGCGACGCTGACAGCGTGAAGAACGAGGAATGCGTGCTCGTGCGGGAAGTGGACTGCACGAATTCCCATATCTACCGCAAGCTCGTTAAAGAGATCCGCGACAGGGACAACAAGGAACTCTGCTACGAGCAGGATACAAACGTCATCTTCGACAAGGCAAGGCAGGCTATTGAAATTACAGGGGCGGACCAGCAAAGGAAGGAGCTTATACTCAATAACTATACACTCCTGAACGGCCGGTACAACGGGGAAAGACTCCGGGTCCTGGTAAAAAAACGTGATCGACTCGACTCACCCTACCCTTATCCGCCCGTCCGGGTCCGTTTATTTCATTCCATCAGCCCATCAGCACAAGATGGAAAAACTGGAACGGGTCATCCGGCAGATAAACGAAAAAGGACTGCTGCCCGGCCGGGACTCGACATTTGAGTACATCTACGTAGTCGACTCGGAAAGACACCGGCAGATGGTCTGGGAACGCTTCGAACATCAGACCATAGGCTAGGTAAACGCCTTCATGCAGGAGGCGGCCGAAGCGCTGAAAAAGAGCGCCATCAAGGCCAGCACCGCCGCGTCCTACATGCAAAGGATTAACCACGTGAAAGAAGCGATAAAAGAATACGAGCAGTTCCTGGAAAGAGACCTCGTTCTCTGCAAGGAAAAACTGCGCCTGGCGGAAAGGCAGGCGGTAGAAATACTGACAAGAGTCCACGAATCCGGGCCGTATGCCGCAAAGTGCGCCTGAACCGCCGGGAAAAAGGATCTTGAGGGTGAAAAGTTGCACGGCCTTCAAGGATAGCCGGGAGATAGAAAGGGCGTTCAGGATATACGGATACCGCTATGGACGGAAGCTGGAAATACTGCTCAATCCTGATGGGCTGAGGTCTGAGAAAATTATTCTTGATTTCGGATGGTGGATTCCGAAGGAAGGATACACCGAAGCCGCTAGGAAGATTCTCGAAAGCCTCGATAAGAAACAACCTGTTTCTTCCAGTACTACCCTATAACTTCCTCCACCTCCTCAACTCCTCCTCACCCCTGTAAAGGTCTGTCAGACGGGTGCTTGCAGGCTGAACTGAAACCTGTGCTGATGCAGTCGTTAAGGGGCTGCTACAGAACAGCGGGGAACTCGCCCGCGTGAAATATCGGGTACAACCCGACGGATGCCCCTGACCGGGTGCAATTCCCGGCACCGCCTGACATGGCCTGCCAACCAGGCCGCCTTTCCTCCCCCCGGGAAGGGCGGCCTCCTTCCCTTCCAAGACACGAAGAAAAGATAACGATCATGGGAGATCGACATGCAGCCGGAACACATAAAGCATATCAGCGAAAAATTTGGACGGGATATAACTCCGCTTGGACCACAGGACAGATTTCCATTCGACCACTCAGCGTGCCTGGACTGCTCAAGCGCATGCTGTTATAGCACAGACGTGCTTCTTTCCATGCACGACATCCACCGCATGAAGGAGGCGCCGGCCCTGACGCAAACGGGAACTACCATTGCAAGGCTTTTCGCGCTCGGTATCCTTAGATGTTATGTGGGACCGGAAAGCAACGCCCCGCTGTGTATCATCGAGACCGGAAAAACGAACGGTCGCTGCTCGTTTATCGCCGCCGTATGCGATCCGTGCACGAACGAGGTGCAAAGAACACCGGACGGAAAACCGAAAACCCTCTGTGCCCTGGGAGAGCATAAGCCACTTCGCTGCAAACTATACCCGCTCGGCAGAGTGACCTCCCTCGGAAAGGCAGACAAAACGCCGGAACAGCAGATGGTGCTGCAAAACATAATGTGCCGGGCAACAGAGACCGCAAAGACCGTAACCCTGGAAGAATTTTACAAGAGCAACCATATCAGCCAGGAAATACTGCAAGCAAACCTCGAGTGCATGGAAGCGCTGACGGCATTCCATGGCAAAGCCATAGCCAGAAGCCGGTTCTACTTCTACATGGGCCTGATGTACGACCCTGACTTTATAACAAACGTCCTGGGCATGGAAGCAGGCTTTTCAATCGCACTGGCGCTTACAAAAAAATTCCTGAGCAAAGAACCATTCGAATCCACGGTGCACTGATGGATCACCTCGAATACCTTGACAACGGCCAGATAGCAGCGGTCAGGGGCGGTGACGGGATCGTCAAAGTCATAGCCGGGCCCGGTTCGGGCAAGACCCGGATAATCACGCACAGGATCGCCTACCTGCTTACCGAGAAAAAAGCCGCCCCCGGCGCGGTGCTGGCCATGACCTACACACGCAAGGCAACCCAGACCATGCAGGCCAGGCTCAACAAACTCTCAGGCGCCGCCGCCAGCGAAGTGGGGGTCAAAACCATCCATTCCCTGTGCCTGAAAATCGCCCGGGAAGAAGGCCTCGTACCTGGCTACAGGGTCCTCTCCGACTACGAAGCAAACTCCATCCTTAAGGATATCCTGAAAGAGCAAAAACCGGGTATCGATCTCGAGAACGCCCGGCAGAGCATCCGGGGCATGAAAAACTGCCTCATCACGGCGGAGGAAGCCCGGGTACTGAATCCCGAAGTGGCCAGGATTTATACCGCCTACGAAAGAAAGAAAAGACAGGCGAACGGCATAGACTATGAAGACATGCTGCTTACTGTCTTCAACCTGTTCAGCACAAGGCACACGGCCAGAGAAAAATACGCCGAACGCTACCAATACATCCTCATTGACGAGGCCCAGGACATATCCAAGGCGCAGTTCGAGATTATAAAGCTCCTTATCGCACCGCATTATAACCTCTTTGTGGTATGCGACCCCAACCAGGCCATATACGGCTGGAGGGGAGCAAACGGCAGCATCGCACGGCTGCAAAACGATTACCCGGAAATGAAGGAGTTCGCGCTGACAACAAACTACCGGCATGGAGAAAACATAATAAGGGCTTCGAATAACCTTATCCGGCACAACTACGATGCCCTATCCATCCAACCCGTGCCGGCACCGGGCACAGTTCCCGGAGAAGTCCTGGTTATCGAGGCCAAGACCCCGGAACAGGAAGCATACACGACGGCCAAACAAATCATGCGCCTTAAACGTAAGGGAGCAAGGCTCAAAGACTGCGCCATCCTCGTTCGCGCCAACCGGCAAATCCCGATCTATGCCAGGGCCTGCGCTGAAGTCGGCATACCATGCGATTGCAGGGCAAACCAGAAGCCAGCCTCAAGCTTCCAGGAAAAATCCCTGCTCAAGACCATCATGGACGGCATATACAGGATGTTTAAACCAAGAGAATCCTCTCTATCCTGGGAAAACAGCCCCAGGCCGTCCGCAAGGGACAGGCTCAATATCCTTACCATGCACAAGGCCAAGGGACTCGAGTTCGACCACGTATTCGTCGGAGGTCTGACGGAGGGAACCTTCCCGGACACCAGGAAAGACCCGGATATCGAAGAAGAAAGACGCATCTGCTATGTGGCCATGACCAGGGCCAAAAAAAGCCTTTACCTCGGCACGGCTACGCCAAGCTCAAGATTTGCCTACGAAGCCTTTTCAGCCTGAACAAAGCGAACGTTCGGCGCGCCGAAACTCGGCCTAACACGCATATTACATTGTATTCAGAAGGGAGAAACTTATGTCCATAATTCAAGTTCCCAGACAAAACCTCATACGCTGTCTCACCGCAGCCAACACATTGAAAAGCACGTACGACGCGGTTCTCCTCAAAGTATCGAACAATAAACTGGCAATAGCAACGCCTGCCCTGAACTCCTGGTTGTGGCAGGAAATAGACCTTGCCATAAAAAACCCGGGTCTCCTTCCGGATACCAAGGAAATCACCCGGACAGCCCCTCTTAAATCGCTCCTTTCAATAGCCAAAACAGGTCAAACAGACTTGCTGCAAATGGACTTCTCCAGCCCAAATGCGACCAGAATAACGGCCGGAGCCAAATACAGCCTTTCAGCACGGGGATACAGCGCTGAACACTTTCCTCAAAAAGAAACCAAGGCCGAAACACTCTGCTCAATAGAAACCAGAAAACTCGCCCAGGCAATATCCAAGATACACTTTACCCCTGATAATCAGCGAGCCTTCAGCACGCTGTGGCGCCTGAAAATCGACCCGGAAGAAAGCAAAATAACCATCACGTATACCAATGGCTACCTGATGTTTCACATACAGGAAACCGCAGAAATACATACGGACGCCCCGGTGGAAATCATACTGGACACGGACTGCGCCCCGGCCATAAGGCATACCCTTCAGCAATGCCAGTTGGAGCAAAGCCCCAAAATACACATCAGTGTCGCACCGGACAAAGAGACAAAACAGGCCATCGTATTCCGGTCGGACAGTAAACTGCTTTATTCGGTCACCGCAAATACCGCTTTTCCAGACCTCGATCACTATATTGACAGATACAGCGCAGACGCCGAGATACAAACCCGCCTGACAATGGACAAAGCAGACCTCGAAGCCATAATAAAACGCGTCCTCGTAACCGAGGCGCCGCACATGTCCATAAAGCTCGATCCTCCAGATACCCTTATCATCACAGCAAAAAACCGGGACATTGGCGACCTTACCCTCCAGGACTACAGCGCATTTGTCAAAGGGAAACCGCTCACAATCGGCCTAAACCCACACTTTCTTCTGTACGGAGCAAGACAAATCGACGCCGCAAAAGTCACAATCGACTTCATCAACCAAAATAGCCCCTTCAGAATAAAAGACGCAAATGTCCTCTTCGTAGCCATGCCCATGGCAGTGACATACGAAGCTCAAGAAAAAGCCAATCCAGAACAAGAGGAAAACACCGGCTATGCAAGCGAACACTGTGAAGTGCCCAAAGAATACTGTGAAGCAGTCTGACAACACACCTGAGATGGTCTGTCTCAAAAGCAAACACCGGCGTCCAACGACCCTGGCAATATGCAACGTCTGTATGCGCAACTGCGATCTTGCAGGAAAACGCCAGAGACACAAAAAACATCCAAGCACTACCTATTAAGAACACCATATCAACGTCTTGCGCCAACTTTCGGCGTGCCGAAGTCTGTGCAGAAGGGGGCCAAAATGCCAAAATATACGGTAATATTAATGACGCCGTACTGTATATGGGAAGATGTCGAAGCCAACACTCCAGAAGAAGCGGAAGCACAATGCGGCTTCCCGCCCGAGTTTGATCTCAATCAAGCATATAAGTGGGCGGTCATAGAACAGGACGAGGACTTAAACGGAGAAGAAACAAGGTGAAAGTTCACATCCGATTCTTGATACCAGGTCTCATAGAAGCACAAGCCCCGGACAACTTTGCCGAAATGTCGCCGCAGGAGAAACTGGACTGGGCCCAGGAAGCCCTTAACCGGAAAACCGACCGGGAACTACTCAACGCCGTAGCCCAATACGAAGAGACTGAAACATACGGCTGGTTTGACGAAGCCCCAGCCGTTTCCGCCATAGAAGCAGCCGGGGGAAACATCGGAGAAATCATAGTCGAGACCGACGAGTGGCGTTTATTCGCAAGTGGAGAAGGACTGAAGACGGCGGATATGTGAAATTCCAATAGTGGAGACAGCCCATGCGCACCCGAAGAACAAACCCCAAAGAGCTCGTTGATACCCATGTCCTACCAGAGCGGGACCTGAAAAAAGCAAACGAGCTCCGGGAAAAGCTCAACAAAAACCACGCTTGGTTTCCAGGTCTCCAAACCTTCAAGCTAAAGAGGAAAGACGAATATCTGCTGGTGGACCTCTCATCCGGAAACGGCTACGCGCAGGCACTCGGGAGGATCTTATTCGACTGCTGCTCGGCGGTGGGTCTGCACAGCACGAAAAAAGGCCCTCAATGGGGCCTCGCATACAGCGCCTGTTCGTTAACCTTCCTGGAAGGCTGCTACCCGGTTTCCTGGAAAAAAGTGCCGCCGGGATGGCAGATGGCTTTTCTGGAACGACTTACACCGATTACCAAAGAGTGAGCTAAGGAGTTTCTATATGGCGTTCAGCAACTCTGCTATTAAAACATTGACTAGTAACGATTTGTGGCAAAGGGTCCCCGGGAACGAACACGTTAAACGGGCCCTGGAGGTAGCCCTGGCCGGTTCGCATTCGGTGATGATTCTTGGTTATCCTGAAACCCAAAGACCCATGGTGAATCTGGTTCAGGCGTTGTACGAGCGGTCGCCGGAGAAAGTCGCCATCAAGTTGGCTATCGTTTGTCCTTGCGGGTACTTCCAACACCCGCACAAAAGCTGTAGCTGCACTCCCAGGGAAATAAGGCACCATTACAAGCGACTGAAGCTCCACAGGTATCAAATAATAATTGAATCGAGCATTCCCAGGTTGACCGACTTCCTGAAACCAGGGGAACCGTTCCCCGATGTCGAGCCGAGAATAATCCGGGCCGCCCAATTCAAGAAAGACAGTACGGAATTATGTGCGACTTCCGAGGCCTTATCGCTGATCGAGGCTGCCTGTTCAAAGTTAGCTATCAATCTGGAAAATGCGCTACAGATAGCTGGTACTATAGCGGCTTTAGATCAAAAAACTATTATCGACCCTATACACTTGGCCGAAGCAATTCAATATAGCCGTATCAAGGTTTAGCCCTGTTAAATTCCCAAAGGGAACCCTATTAAACAGGGTAAACCCATATTCTTCCTGGCAGGAGGCTGTAACCACACTGGATAACCACATGACCCAACTTCAGTTTTTCAGGCACCTCTTCCCTGCAATCCCGGGAAAAATAGAAGTCCGCAGGATTTCCCCGGATAAAACCCTCGCCAAACGTGGTTATTTCAGCGACATTTCGCTGGATCTACTGCGATTTTCCCGGAAAGACCCGGCCGTGAACATCTACTTCGGGCCGGCCCTGCGTGACGGAAGGGGCGGGAAAAAAGAAAACATCATTGGCACAGGATGCCTCTGGGTGGATATAGACAAGCCGTGCCTGGACCTCCCCAAAGACCTGCCAGGTCCATCCATAATTGTCTCTTCAGGCCATGGCTTTCACGTGTACTGGCTCCTGACAAAGTTCTACAGGACCGACACCAGAACTTCCCGGCATCTGATCGAGGGACTTCTCAGGGGCCTCGCGGAAAAATGCAGCGCAGACGCAAGCAGCACGGACATCAGCCGTCTGCTCAGGGCGCCGGAAACCCTTAATCTGAAAGGGGATGTCCCCGTGGAATCAAAGGTTCTGTCCTGGAATGGCACAAGGTATCCCCTGGATGCGTTCCTGCCGTTCAAAGCAAGAGTCACCATGCCGGTACGAACAGAACTTGATCCGCAGACAAGCCACGGCCTCGAAACCCTGATCCGGGAGTGCGGCTTTCTACAGCACTGCCGGGACAACGCAGAGACGCTTTCCGAACCTCTCTGGTACGCCATGATCTCAAACATGGCTGTGTTCGAAGGAGGCCGGGAAGCCATACACCGGTTCAGCATGGGACACCCAAAATACTCCGGGCGGGAAACCGAGTACAAAATACGGCGTGCCCTGAACAATACCAGGCCGCACACTTGCGATTACGTAAAGCGCATGGGATTTTTCTGCCGGAACTGCCCCTGGCAGGGCGTAATAAAATCACCGGCGGGGATACCTTACAAAATCAAGAAGGGAGACGCTGCATGGAGTACTTCAAAGATCAAGACCTAGTTGTAATGGATTTAGTTGACCTGGACCACTGCGGGTTTGACCACGAGGACTTCGATTTCGAGCTGCGGCTTCAAGGAATCACCGACCCGATGGCCAAATGCCCGGTCGCACTGGTAGTCAATTTTGCAGGAGGCCATATCCTGACCCCCGACTCCAAACCGGAAACCATTGCCAAAAGGAAGCAGGCCGAGGGCGCCTTCCATAAGCTTCTGGCAAAACTCACCGATGAGCCGCTGGTCGAAGTCGAAGTTAGGGGAGGCATGGCTGAGATCGTCACAAAGTCGCCGGGGGTTAAAGTCGTGCTCCGGGATTACGATGTGTACGCGTCTGAGGAAGAGCCTGTCGAGTTGGAATTTGAAAGTCATGGCGTGATCCCAGAAGGCAAAACCCAACCCTGATGTTGTCCTGCCCGGGGTAACGGCGCAGTCCGTTTAAAAGACGTGCCACAGAAGTATTGGACAAGGAGAGTTAAAAAGGATATAAGGGAAATGTAAATGTATAGCCAAGCCTGAAAGAAAAAAATGTATCCTAGGGAAAAACAGACACTAAAGAAGATCGCCGCCAGACTCAAGAAACACCTGCCTGACCGAATCGTTTCTGTACATGCTTTCGGCTCAAGAGTAAGAGGAAACCACAATGCCTGGTCCGACTTCGACGTGCTTGTTGTAGTACACAACAAAAATCCCGAGATTGAAGCAAGGATCATCGAAATATTTGTCGAGGAAGAAACAAAAAGCGATCTGTCTTTCACCCCGGTAATAAAAGACGCCAAGGCGTTTGAACTTGAAAGAAGGTTCCATACGCCGTTCTTTGACAACATCGTGAGAGAGGGAATAGCCCTATGAGCCTGGAAGCCCAAGACAAAAAAGCGCTAAGCGACATTAGGATGTCCAGGGCGTACGAATTTCTAGACGACAGCAAAGCCAACTATAAAGACAAGAGATACAAAACGTCCGTAAACAGAAGTTATTATGCGGTCCTTAACGCGGCAAGAGCAATCCTTATCCTGCAAGGCGCAAACCCCGAAACCCACGAAGGCGCCATAACAATGCTTAACTTGAGATTTGTAAGGCCCGGGTTGCTTCCGCTTGAAATAATCAAGAAATTCAAGACCCTTCTTTCAAGAAGAACAGATGTGGACTACGGCGACTTCGAGACCATCGACGCGACTGAGGCCAGAGACTCCCTTCGCCTCGCGGAGGAAGCAATAAAGGCTATTGATGCCGCCCGGCAAAAGATGATAAAAACCACGCTTGTCCAGGAAATAGTAAAAGCAACTTCAAAGAAAAGCAAAAAACGCCAATAAGAATAATACACAAGCCTCAAGGCACGACCAGATACTTTGCCCCTCCAAAAGTATCAGTAAAAACATTACCTTTCTATTCAGTAAAAACGGGCGTTTTTCTCCTACAAAATTAACCAGCTAAAGCCCCCATTTTTTATTGACAACATCTGTTCAATCTAATACCTAAAAAGCGGTTTTTTTCGACACCACCTAAAAGAGGATATCAATGGCCACTATCGCATACCTTAGAGTCAGTACTGACCAACAAGACCTGGAAAGTCAACGCTATCACGTTTTGAAATACGGTCACGAACATAAAATCAGGATCGACGAATTTATCGAGGTGGAAATGTCCAGCCGCAAAGATGCTTCCAAGCGGCGTATCAACGAACTGCTAAGTCGTCTCGCCCGCGGGGACTGCTTAATAATAAGCGAACTGTCAAGGCTTGGCAGGAGTACCGCCGAAGTCATCAATACTGTAAACGTGGTCATCGCCCGGGGAGCACGATTTATCTCCGTCAAACAGAACCTCGATATCGTGGGTAAGAACAGCATCACCTCCAAGGTAATGATCACGATGTTCAGCCTCTTTGCGGAGCTGGAACGGGACCTGATAAGCGAGCGGACAAAACAGGCGCTGGCGGCCAAGAAGCAATCAGGTGTGAAGCTGGGCAGGCCGAAAGGCAGTCTCGGGAAAAGCAAGCTCGATGACAAAAAAGACCAGATCGCCGAGCTGCTCAAGTACAAAGTATCAAAAAGCGCCATCGCCAGAATATGCGGGGCATCGAGGGGAACGCTGTACAGCTTCCTTAAGACCCGCGACATGAGAAAAGCGGTGGCAGCCAGAGTGCGGGAAGATCGCAAGAACCTCCGGGAAATAAAGAGAAAAGAGGGCATGGAAATGTTGGGCGCCACGGCATACCGCAACGTCTTCGAGTCAACAGAAGGAGACGATTTTGAAGGCCGGTGATATCTACTGGGTGAATCTTGATCCCACAGTCGGAAGTGAAATTAAAACGAAGCGGCCATGATTTCCATAAAACTTGCCTTCTTCCCCAAGATACTCAAAAACGCCTTGCATTTTACTCAGGATATTGAGTAATATTACTCAACATATTGAGTAATAGCGGGGTGCCTAATTATGTACAAACGGCCTGCTTTTAATGTTCTTTCCAATAGAATCGCCGAGCGAAGACAGTTCATTCAGGTTCTTGCCGGCCCGCGACAAACCGGAAAAACCACCCTGGCCCGGCAGATTCTGGAAGCGATAGTCATTCCCGGCCATTATGCCTCGGCCGATGAACCCATGTTAAAAGACCGGATATGGATCGAACAGCAGTGGGAGGCTGCACGTTTCCGGGCCAGATCCGCAGGTGAAGCAAAAAAGGCCATGTTGGTTTTAGATGAAATCCAAAAGATCCCCGGCTGGTCAGAAACCGTGAAGCGCTTGTGGGATGAGGACACCGCCGCCGGCGTCAACCTTCACGTGATAGTTCTGGGTTCCTCGCCGCTGCTTGTCCAGCGCGGACTCACCGAGAGCCTTGCTGGCCGGTTTGAAGTCGTGCATATAACCCATTGGTCGTTCGAAGAGTTGCATCAGGCATTCGGCTGGGACCTGGATAAGTATCTATTTTATGGCGGCTACCCGGGGGCAGCCGGTTTGATCGACGATCAGGAGCGATGGTCTCGCTATATTATAGACTCTCTTATCGAAACTACACTGTCCCGTGATATCCTGCTGATGACGCGGGTAGACAAGCCCTCCCTTCTACGCCGCTTGTTTGAACTGGGCTGTAGCTATTCCGGTCAGGTTCTTTCCTATCAGAAAATGCTTGGTCAACTTCAGGATGCCGGCAACACCACGACGCTTGCTCATTATCTTGACCTGCTGAGTGGGGCTGGATTGTTAACGGGGTTGTCGAAATATGCTGGCCAGCGGGTCCGTCAAAGAGCTTCCAGCCCCAAGCTGGTCGTGTTGAATACGGCTCTCATGACTGCGCAGTGTCAGCTCAGCTTGACCCAAGCGAAGCAAGATACCCAGTTATGGGGGCGTCTAGTGGAGTCGGCTGTTGGTGCCACGCTGGCTAATGCAATCAAAGGGAAAAACATGGAATTGTATTACTGGGCAAGTCGTAACGTGGAAGTGGACTATGTACTATGTCGGGGCAAGGAGTTGATTGCTATAGAGGTGAAAAGCACACGGGAAAAAACCGGTCTGCCCGGCCTTGAGGCCTTTTCCAGAGAGTTCACCGTCAAAAAAAAGCTATTGGTTGGAGGCACAGGGATCCCACTCAAAGACTTCCTGTTGACGCCTCCGGAGGTTTGGTACAAGTCGTAGCCTGCCCCGCCTGGAAAGCCAAGCCAAGAACAAGGCGTCTTGTCCCCCCTGAAGGCATTGCCAAAAAAGGAAAAATTTTCTATTTTCTCCACATAACAACTCAAATCAAAAGGAACCCAAATGTTCGAAACAATAATCAAGAGAAACGGGACCGTTGTCCCCTTCGACCCCCAGAAGATCGCTAACGCCATCCTGAAAGCAGGCCAGGCCACAGGCGGGTTCGACGAAGGAACAGCCCGAAGACTTTGCCGGATAGTCGTGGCCAAGGCCGTAAAAAGCCTCGATCAGGCCAGCGTGGAAGCCATTCAGGACATCGTCGAAGTTACTCTAATGGAAAACGGCTACCACAAGACGGCCAAGGCGTACATCCTCTACCGGGAGCAGCACGCCAAGATAAGAAAAGTAAACGAACTCCTGGGCCTGAACCTGGTGAACGACTACCTGGGCAAGAGCGACTGGAGGGTAAAAGAAAACAGCAACATGGACTATTCTCTCCAGGGTCTCAACAACTACCTGGCCGGCCACATCGTCTCCACGTACTGGTTGAACCAGATATACCCGCCTGAAGTACGGGAGGCGCATACGAGCGGCGACATACATATCCACGACCTCAACTCCCTCAGTCCATACTGCGTGGGATGGGACCTCGCAGACCTCCTGACCAAGGGTTTCCGTGGAGTTTCCCAGAAGGTAGAGTCGGGACCGCCAAAACATTTCCGGTCTGTCCTGGGACAAATCTACAATTTCCTATACACGCTCCAGGGGGAGGCAGCCGGGGCAATGGCCCTGTCCCACTTCGACACCCTTCTGGCTCCGTTCGTCAGGTTTGACAACCTTGCCTACAAGCAAGTCAAACAGGGCATCCAGGAGTTCATCTTCAACCTTAACACACCGACCCGGGTAGGGTTTCAAACCCCTTTTTCGAATCTGACCCTGGACCTCCGGCCGCCGGAATTCATGAGCAAGGAAAAAGTAGTTCACGGAGGCGGGTACCTGGATACGACTTACGGCGAGTTCGCCGAAGAGATGCTCATGATCAACCGGGCCTTTGCCGAAGTCATGGCCGAAGGCGATGCCGCCGGTAAGATCTTCACATTTCCCATACCTACATACCAAGTCACCGAAGACTTCCCCTGGGACGACCCCGATTTTCAGGGAATATGGGATATCACGGCAAAGTTCGGCCTCCCGTACTTCGCGAATTACCTCAATTCCGACATGAAGCCGGAAGACGCCCGGAGCATGTGCTGCCGGCTGAACCTGAACCTGAAAGAACTGCAAAAGAGAAACGGCGGCCTTTTCAGTTCAAGCCCGCTCACGGGATCCATCGGCGTGGTTACAATCAATCTGCCCCGCCTGGCCCTGCTTTCTAGCAACTCCAAAGGCTTTTTAAACCAGCTTTGCGAGAAAATCAGAATAGCCGTCACCTCCCTTGAAACCAAACGCAAGGTGCTCGAACGCTTCACCGAGGAGGGTCTCTACCCCTACTCAAGGTTCTACCTGACCGAAGTGAAAAAACGATTCGGAAGATACTGGGCCAACCACTTCAGCACCATCGGTATCATCGGGATGCACGAGGCCCTCAGGTACCTGGGACTGGACGGAATCCACACGGACAAAGGCAAAGACTTTGCCCTGGAAACGCTGAGGTTCATCAAAGGAGAAATCGCTGAATACCAGGAAGAGACCGGAAACCTTTACAACCTCGAGGCAACGCCCGCCGAGGGAGCAAGCTACAGGCTGGCACAAAGAGACCGGAAGCTGTTCAACACCGAGGCAGACATATACACCAACTCGACCAATCTTCCCGTGGACTTTACCGATGATCTGGCCTTCAGCCTTGACCACCAGGAGCCCTTGCAAAAAGAGTACACCGGGGGGCACGGTATTCCACGTTTATTTAGGGGAGAAGCTTCAGGCGGAGCATGCAAAGACCCTCGTCAAAAAGGTGATCACTACGTACAGCCTGCCCTATGTCACCCTTACGCCCACCTTCAGCATCTGCCCCAGGGACGGATATCTACCCGGTGAAGAGCCTGTTTGCCCGAAGTGCGGAGGCGAAGCCGACGTCTACTCCCGCATTGTAGGATACTACCGTCCGGTAAACCAGTGGAACGAAGGGAAACAGCAGGAATTTGCCAGAAGAAAAGCCTATGCCGCCTGAAAGTCCGAACATCCCGATCGCCGGAATGCATCCGGTAACGGCCATTAACTACCCAGGCAAAATCGCCGCCTGCATTTTTACGCAGGGATGCAACCTCCGCTGCCCGTACTGTCATAACCAGGAGCTACTCCCGATAAAACCGGGAAAGGTTTCGTTGGAAGAAACCATGGCCTTCCTTCGCCGCAGCAAAAAACTCATTGAAGGGGTGGTAATCACCGGGGGAGAGCCGACGATTCACCCGGACCTGCCTCAAGTTATAGCCGGGATAAAAAAAGAAGGGTTAATGGTCAAGCTTGATACCAACGGAACCAACCCGGACATGCTTCAGTGTCTTATTGAGGAAAAACTTATTGATGCGGTAAGTATGGATATTAAAACGACCCCGGATAAGTACGGGATGCTTGGAGTGGATATGGCCACGATTCTACGTAGTATATCCCTGATCGGGCACTCGGGAGTTGAGTACGAGTTCCGTACAACGGTTGACGGTCAGATATGTACGGACGAAGATGTGGCTGAGATCGAGAAACTCACATACCAAAGGCCAGAAAATACAGGGTTCAGAAAGCCATTTGAAAACAAAAACATATTTGCCATCGTTGGCATATTGGCTTCGTTGGTCTGGTTCCTGGTTTCCAAGCGTAAATTATACTGGCAAACATATTGGGAACAACGACTGTTTGATTTCGAAAGAGAACACCTGCCCGGCCTTGATTTCTTCGGCGCCAGCCAGCAGCGGATTCAAAACGATGTTGAGAAAAACTTGATCCTCCATAAGGAGATGGGGTGGTTACAAGCGATCGTGTACAAGCTGGTTCTTAAAAGGCCTAGCATCAACAACTCAATGCTCTGTGTTCCAGCCCTTTTTGTGCTGGGCTGGGTTGGACTCCTTTTCAGTAGTGTAAAACCTTTGATGTGAATTCTGGAATCGGGTCCGCCTCAGACATGATAATTTATCTTACCTCCACGCCGACATTTCCCCTTAACTAAGAAAATCCTTTTGTTCTTGTAAGATTTCCTCTAATCCAGGACAAAGGAGGTTTCCTGCCTTGAAAATCATCCACATGGCAGACATCCACATCGACCAGCGAAAAACGGTAAATGGAAGAATTATAGAAGACCCGGCAACCAGTCTGAACATCCGCATGAAAGACTTGGCTGACTGCATGGACAAGGTCGCCTCTTTTGCAGCTCAAAACGGATGCGATCTTTTTCTCATCGCGGGGGACATCTTCGAACGACCCATACCGCTGCCCATTGAATACCTCTGGGCCATGCGGCTTCTGACAAAGCTGACCGGCACGGCCCCCGTCGTAGCCGTAGCGGGAAACCACGACGGCGAAAAGGCAGCAAGGATACTTTCGTTCCTCAGAAACGTGACCGTGCTCGATCCCTTCGAGGAGTTCACGATGGGCGACCTGAGAGTCATAGGTATCCCTTACCCTGACCCCAAGGTATATCAATCCTTTTTCCCGGGTCCGAATACGAAGTCCATGGAAGAATGTCTGCGGGAAAGGCTCAAGACCGTTTCCAGGGACGGACGCTTTACCATCGCCCTCGGCCATACCAACATAGCCACCGCCCGGACACCGAGCGGCAGGGAAGTCGTGGGCGAAACTACTTTAACGCCGAAGGACCTGTCAGGATTCGACTACGCTGCCTGGGGCCACATACACAGAGCCCAGGTGATAGGCAAAGTTCACTACCCGGGCAGCCTGGACATCCAGAACTACGACGAAAAAGACGAGAAAAAGGGATTCTTCTACCTGGATACGGCTACAGGCAAAGCGGACTTTATCGAAATACACACCCGGCCGGTAAAGACCTTCCACTTCACATACCCCAATCTTCCCACAGTATCCAGACCGGATGTCAGAGACGCCATCTGCAAGGTGACGGTCGAAATCAGCGAAAGCGACTTCCCGGCACTGAACCAGGAAGACCTCACAAAATACTTCCCGGATGCCCTGGATGTAGATGTATGCCCCCAGGTAGTCCACCACCAGCGGATCAGGGCGGAAAGCGCCAAAGGAGCCACGGGCATAATGGACTACCTCAATGTATATCTCGAAGCCCACCCCGAAGAAGACTTGGACATAGATAGAATCAAAAAGCGCATCCGTGAGCTCTGCACGGAAGCCGGCATCGCCTGCACCGAATCCCGGGACATAGATATTCCAGGAGACGAACACCCGGAAAAAGAACCCAAGGCCGCATAGGAGGGAAAATGCTACTCAAATCCATACATATAGAAGGCTTCGGCCCATACCATGAAGCACAAACAGTACAGTTCGGAGCCGAGCAGATTATCGGCATATACGGACCAAACGGCAGCGGAAAAACCTTTCTTCTGGAGGCAGCGCTGGCCTGCCTCTATGAATCCTTTCCCAGCCGGAAAGGAACCATATACAGCCACTTGGGCAGCCCGAAAGGAACCATTGAAGTCTCCTTCGAGTTGGACGGACAGGGATATAGAGCGATGCGAACCGTACAGAGCAAACCGCAAAAGCAGGAAGCACATCTGTACTGCGATAATCAGCTTATCGCCGGTCCGAAGACGACCGAGTTCGCAGCCGAAATCGAAAAACTGCTTGGTCCGGCCGGGTCCGCCCTGGCCTGCATCTTTTCGGCCCAGGATAGCGCCGGGGATATGATCAACCTTTCCCCATCGGAGCGAAAGGAACTCCTGGCCAGCTGGCTGGGCCTCGAGGCGTGCAGCCGCCTCGCGCAAGGCGCCGCGGACAAGTCCAAACACCACAACATGCGCCTGGAGGATATCGACGCCCACATAAAGGCCATGGAGAAAGAAGAACTGCGCATGCCCGAATACGTGGCGGCATTGAAGGAAAAAGAAGAGCAGCTCAAGGAAAATGCACAAACAACCTGCGAGACTAATAAACAGCTTCAAGCCCTTTACCAGGAAAAAGCCGGTATTGAGGAAGCAGTAAGGCGAATTAAAGAATTACGCAGCCGGCTTGAAGCGCTTTCGCGGGAACGCGAAGAACTCAAAAACAGCTATACCAGGACTTCCAACCGTCTCGAGGAGCTGGAAAAGATCATCCGGCAAAAGGCGGAAATAGAAAGCAAAGCCCGAAAGCACACGGAGATCGTCCAGGAAATAACGGCGACATCGGACGTGATGCAAAAACTTCAAAAGGAATACCAGGCATACCAAGGCACAAAAAGCAGGCTGGAAGAGAAAATCCATGCAACGACCAAAAACATCGCAGTCCTGAAAAGCCGCCTCGACTCATGCCGGAAGCAGGCATCCACTATCCAGGAAGTGCATTGCTCGCGGCGGGACTGCAAGTTCCTCACTGAGGCCTGGAAGGCCAAAGACGCCATCACCATAATCTCACAGAAACTGACCGAGGAAGAACAGCGCCTGGCACACGAAACCTTGCAACTCAAAAACCTCGGCCAACCGCCTGCCATCGAGCCGGTTCTCTCAAAGATGAAACAAATGCAGACGGCCGCGAAAGAGCTTGAAGCCTATGTCAGGCTGGCCGCCCAGCTGGAGGCTGCCGAAAAAAACAAGCAGCATCTGGCAGAAGAACTTGACCGGTTCATCATAAAGGGCAGAGAAAAGGCGGCAGAAATCGAAAAGATCAGCGCCTCCCTTAAAGAACACGCGAAAGTCACCGAGACGTCCGCACTCATCGAAAAACAGGTATCGCTCTTAGAAGAACGCAGCCGCAAACTCTCAGCCGCCTCCCTTGCCATGAGCCAGGAGCTGGGGGAGATAAAAGCCAGGATCCAGGCCACCCTGAAAATCCAGCAGGAAATCGCAATGCAGAAGGAGCGCCGGGGAAAAATCACGACGGAAATATCGGAATACGAGGCCATAGCCCGCATCTACGGCAAAAACGGCGTACAACCGCTCATCATAGACGCTGCCACCCCGGAGCTCGAAGCCCTGACAAGGCAGTTCCTGACCTCCATCTGTCAGAAGAATTTCGATGTCTCTTTCATGACCCAGAGGGAGACAAACAAGGGCAAGGCCTTGAGGGAGACCCTGGACATAATCATCACCGACCTTGCCACCGGGCAGAAAAGGGACATCGCCAACTTCTCGGGCGGAGAAAAGGTGCTCCTCAGTCAGGCCATCCGCATGGCCATGAGCGTCTTTCAGGCCCAGAAAAGCAGGAAACCCTGGCAGACCTTCTTTCTCGATGAAAGCCTGGGCGAACTGGACGAGGTAAACGCGGAAAACTTCCTGAGAGCCGTCGCCGACCTGACGACGTGGTTCCGGCGGATCCTTTATATATCGCACACGCCGAACCTCACCTTGCAGGCGCAAAAACAAGTCAAGGTCGAAAACGGGACCCTGAGTCATACGGCTGCCCTGAATTAAATGGGACATCAATGACGACTATGGCCCACACTGCATATTTAAAGGCAAACGAACAACGTGTAGGATTCGGCAGATTATCCAAAAAAAGGATATCAAAATATGCCATTGACCATCCCCCGCCTGAAAATCCACGGAATCCCCATAATCATCCACTACAGCTGGCTCCCGGCCTGCGCAGCCATAACGTACATCATCAGCCAGGGGTATTACATGCTGCTTCCCGGGAATACCCTGGTTTCCTCGTGGGGCAAAGGCCTCTTTACTTGTATGGCCCTCTTCGCCTCGGTAGTTATCCATGAGGTCGCTCACTGCATCATGGCCAGGCGCCAGAAAATACCCATCGCCTCCATCACCCTGCACGTCTTCGGGGGGATAGCGGACATCCAGAAAGAGCCGGAAAGCCCCTCAAATGAGATCAAGATGGCCTTGGCCGGACCAGCGGCAAGCCTGGCGCTGGCCCTCATCTTCTTTGGACTGAACATGGCCCTCCTGGCCGTCTACCGCCGCAGTCCGCTTCACGAAATACCGGTAGGATTCACCAGCTACCTCATGGGGAGTAACCTTATGCTGGCAGGTTTCAACCTTGTGCCCGCCCTCCCCCTTGACGGCGGCAGAATCCTGCGGGCCGTTATCTGGAAGGTGAGCGGCGACCACCTGAAGGCCACGAAAATCGCCGTCGGCCTGAGCCAGGCTATGGCGGCGGCTCTGGTGGCCACAGGCGGGTTCAAACTCATAACAGAATGCAGCCTGACCGCGGCATACCTTACCACCGGCGGCCTCATCCTTGCCATGGCCTCGCGGATCAACTTAGAGCACATCCAGTTCCTGCATAGCCTGGGCAGGACCAAGGTCCGGGACATCATGATCCCGAATCCGGTCAGCGTGGAAGCAAGTACACCCGTATCCGGACTGGTAGGCGATTACTTCCTCAAGTATTTCTACGGCGGGTTTCCCGTGGTTAAAGAAGGAAAAGCCATCGGCATTGTAACGGTCGGCTCGCTCGCAAAGATACCGGAGGAGAAAAGACCTGAAACCACTACGGGAGAAATTGCCGCCACCGTTCAAAACAACGTGACCATACCAGAATCCGAAAACGCATCCACGGCGCTCACGCAAATGCTTAAAAACCAGACCAGCCGCCTGCTGGTCACCGACGAGGACGGAAACCTGACCGGCCTTATTACCAAGAACAGCCTGCTTAATTACATTGAGGTCAAACTCCAGGTCAAACCCGGAAAATCCTTGATGCTTCGTGAATTGAAAAGGAGGCAATAAAAAATGCCCGACAGCCAAAAAGTCGAGCTGTTTCCCGTCCGGCTTCTGGGATACCGGGTGGCAGCCTCAAACATCTCCCTTCACATAAAAAGCCCTACTACGAGACCGGAAGCCGTAGAACTTCTCAACCAGATACAGCACGTCGAGAACCGCAGCAAGGGCCTCAAGGCCCATGTCGTGACAAAGATCGAAGACGCCGACACCAACACCATGACCAGGTTCGCGGCCGAACTGGCCTCCCTCTCATCCAAGAGAAGCAATGTCAATCTCCTGCTCCATATCCCAAAAAGCAGGCATGTAGCCAAGGTCCTTTTCGACCTTGTCGGAGGAAAAGACCTTTTTCTCACTATATTCCCGACTTGGAAAACAGACAACCCGGACAACCATGACAGGGAGAAAAACGTCCAGGAAGTCGATAACATGCTGACCATACTCAGTGACCTCACGCATAGATATAAAGAAGAAATACTCTACGAACTCACCACGTTCAAAAACGAAGCAGGCGCTACCGTGGAAGGAAAACGAACCCTCAGCGAAGTCTCCGACCGGCAGCTCGAAGTGGTCCTCGCCAAACTGAGAAAATCCCTTTCTGCAGTTGAAACCAATCAAATTCTCGAAAAGACGGAGGACATTCTATGAACCCGCTAAAGCTTTATCGCTCCTCGGCAGGAGTGAGACTCTCTCCGAACGCGGAGAGAAAGGTCGTCTTCGTGGAAGGCGCGCCGGTAGTGCCCGGCATGGAAAAGACCATGCCCGAAAAGGGGCAGAACAAGTACCAATGGAAGGAAGGAAAAATCAGCATAGCCCTGAAACCGGAAGAGCTGATGAACCTGGCCGCCAAATGCGAAGAAATACGCCTGGGAAACGGGGAGGTTAAAGAACTGAGCATGGTCCACGATCCCAGCAAGGGCGGCTTCCAGGGGGATAAAAAAGCCCTGACGCTACGACGGACAAACGGGTCAACCTTTCTGACGGTTGGAGAGTTCAAAGACAAAAACAACGTCAAAAAGGTAAACGTACCATTGTCACGGGAGGATCTCTATCGCCTGGAAAAATTCGCAGCCCAGACGGCGATGGTGCTTGACGGCTGGGCTATCGGCGGAAGCCCAACGACAAACAGCAACCGCCCCGGCGATTCCGGCGATAGTACGAACGGCACCCCCGGAGAACGCTTTCCGTTCTAACACACGCCCATAGTTTCACGGCGTCAAACATACCGATACATATAGGGAGGGAAAGAGATGCTTTACACAAAACCAATGTTGACCATCCTAGCATTGGGTATCCTGTTTGCCATACTCGGCTGCGGGGTAAAAACCATCAAGCATGGAACGGAAATCACCCAAGAACAGATGGCAAGAATCAAAGACGGGGCAACCACGAAGGACGATGTAATCCTCATGTTCGGGGCGCCGACCAAGACTCTGAACAATGAAAAGACGTACGTCTACAGCTGGGTGCGCGGCACCAAAGCTCAAGTTCTCGGGCTCGGAACCGGCACCGCCTACGGACATGCCCTGGTTATCCTTTTCGACGCTAATGATGTGGTAAAAGCCCACAAGGTTATACGGGACGCCGTAGACCAGAGAATTTACGACTGATACAAAGGTATACTCAGTAATACCCAAATGTTCACGTTCACCATCAACAATGTATATACCTCAGTCCTTTTCTCCCAGGGATGGGAACATAACATTATTCTGAACGCGCTGACATTTGAAAGGCCAGCCTCAACATTCGGAACACGTCCAGGCACATGGCACGGAAGCCATTGCTTTCTTAAGAGAAATCCCAAAGGCCGTTATTTCTTTCCGACCGGCCTCCTGGCCCTGGTGGTAGAAAAACTTCCCACCGGGCTGGAAACGAAGTTCACAGACAACCGTAAGAGACCTGCCACTGTGCGAAAAATTAACCCCTCGAAGCAGCCGTCCACGGATCCACAAAAAGGCCGCATCGAGGCAGCCATCGCCAGGGAACGGGGCATTATCCAGGTCCTGCCCGGGAAAGAAAGGCTCGAGGTCGCAGCGGGCATCGTAAAAACGCTGGGTATTCCCAAAACGCTCTATATTGCCAAAAATGTCGCCCTTCTCCGTCAGGCGGCCACGTTCTTTAAGGACGAGTTAGATCTATGCCCGGGCATAATCGCTGACGGCGAGCAACAACCGGGCCGCCTGACCGTCGCATCCATTCTGGCTCTTGTCAAGCGAAGGGATGAGCCGGGTATTAAGGCCTTTCTGGACTCGGTCCATGTCCTTTTTATTGACTGCCAAAACAGGCCGGAAACATGGTATAGGGTGGGCCTGAGTTGCCCGGCTTACTATCGCTTTGCGTTCACCGGCATAGAATCAAATCCCGGCACCGCGTCCGACGTTCGTCTCACCGCCATAACGGGCAAACCAATATACCCCGTTCAATAGAACCCGAACGCTGTCGATAGCGTTTTTGGTGTCAATAACTGCAATCTTGTCACCATGAGTGCTGTTGCAAGGATTTACATTATTTGCTACAAGATGTCACGATTCTATATGAAGTAACACGTTCACAGTATATGGACGCCGAAGAACTCAGCAAACTGAAACTGCATCCCTGTTTCGAGTATCTGGAAAAGAAGAGCAGGGATGGATTCCCGCCGATTCCCGGGCTCAGGGAAAGAATAAAACCGGGCCCCTGTCCCGTGACAGTGGCTACGGATAACGTTGTAGTCGCCGGCGTCGGCCTCTTCAATCTTACAAGACGGAGAAACCAAAAGAGAGTTCCCGTAAGAAGGGTTTCTTTCAGTTCAGAAGCCCCCGATGCCCTCATCGTATGCCTGCGGGAGATAGCCGCAAACGCCCCGCTCTTGGTCAAAGAGGCAGAACGCATAATCCATAACTACAAAAAGATAGGAGCGGAGACCAGAGAAGCTCCTGAGCCCCTGACCGTCCAAGGACTTGTCGACGAACTCTTCGAGCTTTACCGGACAGGCAATCCAAACGGGAAAATACCTCACTTCCAGGCCCTGGAATTGAGCCGAAACATCCCATACGAAATCCAGGAAAGAATCATAGAGGACGCCAGGGCAACTCCCTTGAAGGCCCTGGATTACGCAAGGCTGGTGAAAAAGAAAGAACAACAGTCCGAAAAAGACATGGATAGAAATATACTGGTAGAAAATGTCCTCAAAGATCCCGCAACAAGAAAGCTCCTTTTTGACAAACTGGCCTCGATAACCAGTGACCCGCTGGAGTCCCTCGAACTGAGAGAACTCCTGTCCAATGTGTGGAACCATCATACTGAGAGAGAGAAAGGAGAAATTGATAGTGAAAAAGCTGGCGAACCTTCCATTCGGTCCCGAACGCACCACCCTGATCCTGAACCAGGCAAACAAATACCTGCCCGCCACAGTCGACGAAATCAAACAGCACCTCAACGGCCAAGGTAACATCATGGGCGAGGTCAAGGCCCTCTTCTGGATCGCCAAGGCAAAGGAACGAAGCCCTGTGGAGACGGCCACGTTGCTGGCGCAACTTCATGTTGCCCTGGTTGTCCAGGCATACGCCATGGATTTGGCGGGAAGCGTCCTGCTGAAATTAGAAGAAAAACGGGCTTGCGACAAAACCGCGGAAGAGGTGATCGCGGAGCTTGCGGACCTCTCCAGCAGCCAAACGCTTGCCCGCCTTGTGGAGTTTCACAAAGATTTCCCGAAATACAACGATAACCTGGAAGATCTCTGGGGTCTGCTCAGTAGCTATGTATCCTGACAAGTTCACATTCAGCAAAGCTTGAAAAGGTAGACTTATGCGAGACAAGAGATCATATAGAAAAAACCTGACGTCTTTTATTCTCGTTGCGTGCTACAAACGATACGGCGTTCTTTCCCTGCCCCGATTACTTTCCGAAATGCAAGACGCTTACCCCGATCATCAGTATATATACCGTGTAACGTTACAAGCCCTCAAGTCCCTGTTCCGTCAGGGTCTGATCGACTTCTCGTTCTTATACAACAACGTTCAAGGTGAACGGCGGGCAACATCGCGGTCACTCATGGCCGAGCTACAGGAACTGGTGGACGATCCTGAAAAGTTCACAAAATACCGAAGACAGGCAGTATCGACAGCAATCATGGCTTTCCATGCACAAATAAATACGATGAACGAGCTCAAAGAACTCCGCAGGCTGCGAAACAGAGTTCTAAAGTCCCGACTGACGACCAAGGATGCGTTCAGGTCCGCCAAGGAGGAAGAACTCGACCGGCTAAAAAACACAGGACTTCCCCATAAGTATACAAGAATACAAACGATAACACTGACCGACGAGGGAATTGCAGCAGCTCGTAAGATAATACCAATAAAGGAGACGGAATCATGTCAGACGGCCTCTACATGCGCGATACACAAGTCATTCTGAAGGCCTTGCGCTCCGGGCAGGAAGTTCCCCTACCCGCAGACCGCCAGATAGCTGTTATTTCAAAAGTACTCGAAAATTCAAAAGAATACACCGCAACTAATACCCTCCAGCAAGGCTGCAACATCCTGAAGCGACAGCTAAAAAAACTCCAGGAGAAACTCCAACAACAAGAACCCACGGACAGCACTGCTCCCGCAGGCCAAATACAAATTATTATGGTAGATCCGCGGGAAATCAAGGACAAAAACCTTAACGAAGGTATTTTCAAAGACCTCCCGGAGGACGAACTGCAAGAACTGGCATCAAACATAAAAAACCCAGCAATCGGCCTAATCAATGCGGTAATCATAACGCCCAGAAAAGAACTAATCGCTGGAAAGCAAAGGCTCAGGGCTGCCTTGTTGGCGGATCTGGACAAAATACCGGCCATAGTGCGGGATGCCGACGAAGACCTACAGCTCGAGATATGCTTAAGCGAGAATCTGTTCCGAAGGGATCTTACCCCGAAAGAAGCATATACGGGGCGTAGTACACTGGAAGCCCTCAAGAAACCCAAATCACAAAAGCTGCTTCCACAGAATGCCGTAGACGACCCGGAGCTGCAAAATGTCCTTGAAAATCTTCCTCCAGACATACAGAACAAACTCGGCCATGCCCTCGGAACCAAAATAGCCCAGCTTCAAAATGCCATGACCAAAGATGACGCGCTCCACATCGTCAAGGTAAAACAGCAACTGGCGGCTGAACACAAGGAAAAAGAAAAGCTCACGGAACAAATAGGCCATTTAGTCGAGGAACTGAAAACCAGGGAAGAGGAAAAAGACGAAATTGAACGTGAACTTGCGCAGGTGAAGGGACAAAGCACAAAAGAGGTAAGCGACCTCACCTGGGAAATCAATAACCTCAGAGCGACTTTAAAAAGGCTTCAGGAAGAAAACGAACACGCCACCGACAAAATTGTCCAACTTCGGGCCAAGTATGAAAGCGTCACGCTCACAAAAATTGAAAAAGAAGTCAAAGTCCTGGTCCAAACGCCGGAGGACTACGAGGGACTGAAGCGGGATCTGCAGGAAATGAAGCAAAGATCCAGGGTCCGGGAGACCTTTATGGCGCACAAAATAGCTTCCATGAACATTCTGAAGGATCTGAAAGAGCTGCTGGCTCAAAAGACGGTCACCAAATACTGGCAAGAAGTCTCGGAAGATGCCGGGCAGCTTTCCGGGCTGCTCATCGAAGTGAACACAATATTGGCCGATATTACGCAGAAACACACGCTGGCTTACAGCCCGGCAAACGAGCGCAAGGTAATCTCTCTCACTGGCTCCGAGACCCCAAGCCAGGTAAAGACATAGTTTTTTGACCTGGAGGCTATAAGCCATGATGCGCAAAATTTCCGAGGAAACCAAAAACATGGTGGAGTCCCTGGCGAAGTTGAATTTGACCTCACGCGACATCGCCTTTTTTACGGGGATATCCGAACGAACCATAAAGAGACATTATAAGAGGAAAAATACGGGAGACCTTAAGACCAAGAGCATCCGACTGAACGACCACCAGAAGGCTCTGATAGTTGGTTTGCACCATGCAGGCAAGGATTTCCTGGCAATCAGCCTGGCGACCAAGCTGTCTCCCAAGGGGGTCTTGAACTTTCTTAAGAATATGTTCGAAGAGGGGTGGACGGTAAAACGCTGCCCGGTCTGTGGCCGATATACTCCAATGAAACAAAACCGGCTCAGTATATGCCAGGAGTGTAAGGGACGATCAAATCCTTAATTGTACCAATATCACTTTTGTCAGTTTTTCAAAAAGTGATATTTGAAAATATCACTTTCGAAGAATTTCTCAAAAGTGATATTAAAGCTGTCTATTGGTAAATCGGATACAGCGTATATCACATATCTATAAAAGGAGAAGCACATGATGACAAACGCAGTAGTAATCAACAACCGGGAAGTGCAGATGATTATGTACAAAAATCAACCAGTTGTGACCCTTGAGATGGTGGATAAGTTACATGAAAGACCGGAGGGGACGGCAAGAAGAAACTTCAATGAAAATAGATCGCGTTTCATACAAGCAGAAGATTATTTCAACTTGCCGTATCGGGAATGGCAATCTATGGTCGTACGAAATTCGTACGACGGTCACGATAAGCGTGGACACTATGGCAAACGGGTCTTCCTCGCCGAGTCCGGCTACCTGATGCTCGTCAAATCCTTCAACGACGACCTGGCCTGGAAGGTCCAGAGAGAGCTGGTCAACCGCTATTTCCGGTCTAAAGTAATAGGCAATATCCAGGAACACCTCCAAGAATACGTCGATGTCTGCGTAAAAGCCTCCGTCGAGGCCTCGCTCAAAGTCTGCCAGGCCATGTTTGCCGGGGTCAGCCCGCAAATGCCCGGGGTCTTTTCTCAACCTGAAGGCAAAGACACCAGCCCAAGAAATTCTGTTTCTAACTGCTACGGGCTGAAAGACTTTGAATTTCTCCCCGGCATAGACAGCTACAAACACCCGGCCGCCGACAGCATAGTCCTTCACACGAGTCTTCCCATCGGCGTCTTCGTGGGAAAGAGATTCTTTGTCCCTGAGAAAGTAGAATACACGCCGTCAACCCTCACCAAAATTCTCAAAGCGTTGATACGCACCAACGACCCCTCTCTCGCCGACTTCGTTTTCAACCGGCTCCATATCTATAAAGAGGAAGAAGACTTCCATACCTGGGCGCTCACGTATTTGTTGTCAACGCATATATATGACTCAGTGCCCAGGATGCCCGGTCTTCGTGAGTTTGCCGACGCATACGCGCGGCTTGAAAACAAAAGCCAGCCGCCGGCCAGAAAAGCCAAGGAAGTGCCCCTGGAACAGATCCTTCCGCCAAGGCTTGTGGCTACGCAAATGCTGTTTCCGGCCGAGGATCACCCGGAAATCGCCCGGTGTCTCCTCGCCGAAGAAGACCCCAAACAAGCAGCGGTAAATTTCCTGGCAAAGACCGGAACAGACCCAAAAGACTTGTATATCTGGATTGCAGGTAATTTCGCAGCATGAACATCAACGAAGTCCAGGCGGAAATACTCGGCCTCATCCTGACCAACCCGGACCTGCTCATCCAGGCCCAGGACCAGCTCACCCTTGACAGCTTCGCCGGCGATTACGCGGATGTCTGGAAGGCGATCCTAACCGTAAGCAAAAGCGGCCGGCCCGTGGACATCCTCACCGTGCATGAACAGCTTAAGGATAAAATTCCATTGAGCCATCTGGCGTCACTGACCGACTATGGGTTCAGCCCGACGAGGCTGCCGGTCATGGTAGGCTTCCTCAAAGAAAATACATTGAAACGCCGGGTCACCAACATTCTCCACGGGGCGATAAAAGACATCCAGCAGGATGCAGACATTGAAAAGAGAATAAACGACCTAACCCTTTCCTTGATGAAAGCCACGGCATCACCACAGGCCAGAGACAAGGCTGGCGGGAATGACCTTATTGCCCTAGTCGAAAGACATATCGGTCGCGGCTCCCAGCTCGTCGGCCTTCCCACCGGCATTCCGTCCCTGGACAGGGTGACCTCGGGCCTCATCCCCAGTATGCTCTGGATACTGGGCGGTCCGGAAAGCTCGGGGAAATCCACACTCGCCGCCCAGGTCGAGGTCAAAGCGCTCCTCGATGGGGCCGGAGTCATCCATTTCTCGACGGAGGACGCCACTCATCTGGTCACGATGCGCATGGTCGCCAGTCTCACCGGAATAACCATCATGAAAATGCTCCGCGGAAATCTCAGCCCGGAAGAACGCATGGCAGTGGATGACGCCATGGACACGCTGGCCCATGCCCGGCTGCAGGTATATGATTCGGTGTATGGACTCTCCCATCTGCGTATCAAAGCGAAGCGTATGGCCATGGAGCAGGGTCTGGATCTCATAGTATTGGATTATCTTCAGAACGTGAGAGGACACGGCACCATTTATGAACGGATGAGCGAGGCCGCCATATTTCTGCAGGACCTCCCAAAGGAACTCGACTGCACGGTTTTCGTCCTGTCCCAGCTTTCCAACGAAGCCATACGCAGCCAGGACGCCATAGCCGGATATAAAGGAGCCGGGGAACTGGCCGCGGCCTGCCACGTAGGGCTCAAGATAATCCCCAACAAGGAGCAGAGAGACTGTTTCACGCTGCAAATCCGCAAGAACAAGTACGGCCCGGTAGGGTCTATCGAGATGGAGTTCACGGACGAGTTTACCAGGGTAGCGGAAACAAAAAACATACCGCCGTTTGTATAGTTAGTTTTTCTGCCTTCCGGACAAAAGATATGGCCGACGATCAAGTCTTGACAGAGATGTTTCTGAAAGCCGCAAGAGCCCTCGAGCTTCAGCCGGGTGTTCTGGAAGCCGCCAGGAAACATAGCCCTTCTTTAGCAAACGAGTTGGAGATGACGGTTGACGCCCTGGATAGCGTGTGGCGGAAGGCCATTGCGGGACAAGCGACCGAAGAAGACTTCCGGCCGGTTTTAACCGATTGGTATCGCATACACAAGAAAGCCGTTGCTCTGGGAGCCAGCCTTGAAAAGTAGGCTTGCCAGAAGCCAGAAACGCTACTATAAGGAGAAAAACGCCATCGAAGCAGCGGAAACAATGGACCTCGAAAAAGAAAAGGAGCGTCTTCTCAGCGAAAATGCAGTATATTGCCACGCCCTGCGCGGTCGCTGGCCTGTCAACGTATGCCTGCAACGCCTGGAAAGGGCGAAGGAAGACCCGGATTCGGATTACAGCATGTGTCTCAACTGCTTGACAATCCGGCGCATAGTACGAGACCATAAACATAAGATACAGGAAAGGGGGTGACAACGTGACTAAAACCGAACTCATCGAAAAAATGGCCGAGGCTGCCGAGATTTCCAAGGCAGCAGCGGGAAGAGCCCTGGACGCGCTTATGGAGAACGTCATCGCGGCCGCCAGGAGCAACGACAAGGTGACCATGGTCGGTTTCGGAACCTTCTCCGCGGCAAAGAGGGAGGCCCGAACGGGCAGAAACCCTCAGACCGGCGAAGAGATCAAGATACCGGCAAAGAAGGTGCTGAAGTTCAAGGCAAGTTCGACGGTAAATATCTAGGGTATTCACAAAGACCATGCTCCCTCCCGCGCAGGTCGGCGGGAGGGAGACCTCGCCCCTCCGGGCAAAAATAACCGTCCGGTAAATTAACCGGCGTCTTTTAACTTCTTGTCTTTTTCACTAGATTCTCGTATGATCCTTAGGAAAGAAGATCGAATGTGTCACTTTCTGTCTCCAGAAAAGGAGGCCCAGATGGAATGGTCCGAAATACGCAGGCTCTATCCTGACCAATGGCTTGTCGTTGAAGCCTTGGAGGCACGCACAACACCTGACAATAGACGTCAACTTGACCAAATGGCCGTCATTGAGCGTTGTCCGAACGGTATTGCCGCAATGCAGACGTATCGTCGCCTTCATCAACAACACCCTGCCCGCGAGTTTTATTTTGTACACACCAGCCGTAAAGAGCTGGATATCCGCGAACAGCACTGGTTAGGTATCCGGTACAATGCGGCTATCGCTAAAGCATAATCTGCCTTTCGTCACCATAACCGTTGCCTACAAGGGGTCGGCGATTGATATCCCGAATGTTCTTGTTGATACAGGATCCGGTACTACGATAGTTTCCTCTGACGTTCTGGCTTCCATCAAAATTATGCCCGCACCTGAAGACACACTCTACACAATACGTGGTGTAGGTGGAAGCGAAGCGGTTTTTGCACGGCTAATCGACTATGTAAGGATTGGTGAGCGCAGTATAGCCGACTTTGAAATTCAGGTTGGTGGCATGGATTATGGCTTCGAGATTAATGGCATACTGGGCATGGATTTTCTCACCCGTGCCGGAGCCATTATCAACTTGCAGCAGATGATAATCGAGTTTGCCAACTGATAGAAAACATACCGGCGCAAAGTCCCCGTTTTTAAATGGAGTAACGTATCAGGACCGAGTACCCCGGTCTCTTGAGTTTTCACAAATCACGTTGCTGGAGGGAGGCGCCTCCAGAGATGAAACAAAATGGGCTTGGGCTGGAAAAAACTTGCAGTAACAGGCGCGAAAAAGTATAGATACATGAGAGTGATGCACATTCATCCGGGAGGTCTAAAATGATACCTTTGACCAGAATCACCTTCGATCCTGGCATCATGGGAGGGAAGCCCTGCATTCGTGGCATGCGTGTAACTGTAGGAATGATCGTAGGGCTTGTCGCATCGGGCCACACCAAAGAGGACATTTTGAAATTGTATCCCTACCTGGAAGCGGAAGACATTGACGAGGCACTCGCTTACGCCGCATGGCGTGTTGAAGAAATCGAGGTTCCCATCGCTTCGGGATCGGCATGAAAGTGTTGATAGATATGAATCTTTCTCCCCAGTGGGTGCCCGTATTGGAGGAGGCAGGCTGGGAAGCGGTTCATTGGTCGCGCACCGGCAGGCCAGACGCTCCAGACCATGAGGTTCTGGACTATGCCAGATCTAACGGATATGTCATTTTCACGCATGATCTGGACTTTGGAACCGTACTTGCCGCCACAAAAGCGGATTTCCCAAGTGTAATTCAAATTCGCACGCAAGACGTAACTCCCGCACACCTCGGCCAGCTCGTAATTTCAGCGCTTCGTCAGTTCAAGCAGCACCTCGGAGCCGGCGCCCTGATCACTGTTGACGAAAAAAAGTTGCGAGCCCGTATTCTTCCTCTCCAATCGTGATCAAGACTTCCATGCTGCACCTGAAACAAAATGTATCATTTTGTTTCACACCAGCAGGAGAAAGGCAGGAAGTCACCCCTCTTCAATTATCCCCCTGGAAAGCCAAAAATGAAACACTTTTCAAAATCTGTTTCACGCCTGAGAAAGAGGTAACCGAGTGCTTCCTACCATCTTCAGACGCCAGAATATCCAAAAGCTTAACCTTGCTCTCCCAGACCACTTTAACATCGACGAGGCCTGGAAGATAATCTCGGCGGCCGGATCCATCCGGGACAGGATTTTCCTCATGTTCCTCCTGGGGACCGGTGCCAGGATATCCGAGGCCATTTCGGTTCGGGTAAGGGACTTCACACCGATGGACTCCAGCGTACGTATTCCCAACCTCAAACGCAACTGCGGACCGAAAAAGAGAAGGCCTGGACCCAGGCCAAAGCAGAAACCCGAACCGGAATACAGGACGTTGCCGGTGAAACCAGGACTGGCCGGGGCGCTGTCGCAGTTCATACGGGATAACAGCCTCGCTCTCGATGATCTGATCTTTCCTTTCTCCCGGATCACCGGCTGGCGCATCGTGCAGAAAGCCGCAAAGACTGCCGGTATCAACGACAGCCGGTGCCACCCGCACACTTTCAGGCATACTTTTGCTATCCAGGCGGTACGTTCGGGGATCTCGCCGATAGTCATCCAGCAATGGCTGGGCCAGAGCAACCTCTTCAATACGCTTATCTATGCGAAGGCAACAGCACTCGATACCAGACCCTTCATGGGAGAGATGAAGCTGTTCCCGGAGGACTTCAGGGAAGGAGCGGGTGGATAAACACGAATGCGTATAACCGACAGCTCAAGAAGCGAATAGTTTTTATGAGCAGCCCGAAGGTCCCATACAGAAAAAATATACCTCTCTGCACCAGGAAAAGAGTTGCACTTGTGCTCACTGAGCCGGCGACGTGGCTTTTATCAAAAAGTAATTGAGATTTTGATATTCTTACGATATCGTAACTTTCTAAAGAGTTAAGGTATTGGCAAGAAACCGAGAATTATGAATACAGAAGGTTATGTCAAGATATCCCCTTTTTGGAAAATACAGCTTTATTTTGCTGGCTCCATTCTTATTGCTCTCTGTACGTTCCTTTATTACTTAATTAACTGGGTATCGTTGTCTTGTTCAGTCATTAGAATACGTTACGATTGGCTTGAGGAGCTTAATTGGTCATTGAATTATTTCAAGGCTCCACAAGTTCCTTGGCACGATGAAATTTATCTTGCGATACATTATCAATTAATTCCCTTTGTGATTTGTTTGACCGTCTTCCTCTCATTTTTATTTTTTTTACATATAGTAGCACGAACCCTCTCATTCTACTTTATCCATGCTGCGCAGGAAGATGGTAGAGAGGTGGTGTATGTGAGTGGATTTACAGAAAAATGGAGCTCAGAAACATTTAGGCTAGCAAGTACCGTTACCGCTTATTCCATAGTAGCTTTGGCATTAGCCTGTATATATACCTTAGTCCCGTATAATGGCCTTTCTTTAGCGATCTTAAAGTTCTTTATAGAACTTCTGTGGAAGTCCTTACAGCTACTGCCTGACACCTTTAGAAACGTCTTTACGCGCGATTTTGCCAAGTATGTGATCGGCGGTGTCTTAGGGTTTCTATCCTATTTTATAGTCTTTTTCCCTTATCAGGTTTCACTATATGGGATGTCCAGATTAATAAGAGCCAAATTTCCAGGTCTTTCAAATATCTTTAGACACTTACCGCATAAGCACGTTAACAAGAACAGAGGGGAATTCCTCTCACGGATATATTTCTATTTCAAAGACTTCGTCCTGCGTTTTTCTATCATGCATATATTATACGTTTTCCTGATAGCCAGTTGCTTATTGTTATTGAGTGACGTGTTTACCATCCATTCCGTAAAGTTGAACCTCGATAAACCTATTTATGTGACGTCAGCCCCTTCCGAAGTCAGTTCAAAAGGCCATTTTGATGACATGGGTGTTTTAACTATTTATCTGGCCGGACTTGTCAATGGCGACGTACGTGTAAAAATAATTCCAGAATATCGATACAGTCATTACCAACCTATATATCCCGATACCTACATAAAGCTAAACAAAACTCATTCCTTCTTCGGTAGTAATATATTCGGTTATAGATTTTGCTTTCCGCTGAGGAACCTATTGTTAAAATACAATGATAGTAATTACATAATCGATATTCTCGTTGGGAGAGGAATAATTAAACGAAATTATTTGCGTTTTCAGGAATCCTTCACGCTTATCGATCATAAATTGGCGTTCAATCTTGGTGAAAAAGACGCAGCTGCAGAGGCCGTTGAAAGGGGCTTTGACAAACTTGACTATCTCATTAACAGATCCGACAGCGAAAAGGTCCAAGATTTAATAGAGGAATTTAAGAGTAGCCCCCCTAACTGATTCTTGGTTCAATTCAGGCTCGTCTTCTTATAAACGTTTCCGAATCGCTATGTACCTAGTGTAGTGTCTCATAAGTAAGTGTAGTTATATTAATTTATCACCGATTTTCGCAGAAGCAAATTGACATAAGAAAAACCACTTCGGCGGAAGGGCAAATCGCCTAATGATGCGGCTTTCCATACAGCTTTCCCGATCAAATCCTTATGCGATATGACGGTTATAAACTACAATGAACGAGATCAAAAAATCCCTTTGCTCCAAGTGTGGAATCCTAAGCCTCATTTAGCCCTGTTATTTCAGTCTATTGTGAGACAGACTGTACTTATTCCGCCATGCTTGCAAATGTTTTAATCACCTTCTTGTTGGATCTCAACCGTCATTATCTAAATTGGCAACAAGAGCGAGCATGCAGTTTGCTCCAAGCGAATTATGACGAATAATGCTGTTGTGCCCTGTCTTTCGTGCTTCCTTTTCCATCGTAAACAAGGAAACCGCATCAGACAGAACCTTATATTCATGTGACGGTTAACAGTCCGCGAAAATCGGTGTTTATGATAAACTATTTACACGAGAAGCCATGCAAGTTACATTGAGTAAAACAGATCGTCAAGAGTTAGAGGGGATCAGCAACAGGAGTGAATAAATTCATAATATTGTTACTGCCGACATTAAACTTGATTATTCCCTCTAGTAAGCTGCAGGATGGTTCATTATTATATCGACTCTACTTTTTGGGTGTGCAACTCCATATTGTAAAATTATATAGGAATCCGCTGCAAAGCACAACCAGCTAAGATTTTATTAAATATTAGGCAGATAAGGCCGGTTAATATAAGAAATAGCAGTCCTGCTTTTGTTTAAAATATGAATATCATCCAGAGTCGCTATGACTGTGATAACTTGTCATTCGGGTTTCTTCCTGAAACCTCGAATTTGGCGACAGTTGAGATGTCTGCTATAAGCCTTTTAAATTGCAATCCTCAAAAACCTATGATATCCATTCCATATCTGTAATGGACTTGTCTAACTGGCAGAGCTAGGCACTGGCAAGCTATGGTGAATCTCCGCTAACCAGAACAATATTTTGGATAACGTTTGAGCGTGCTTGCTTTCTCTGCGAAAAAGTTTGATGACGATTGATGCCCTCTTTTTCGATCAGAATGAGCAAGCAACAGATCCTCACCACCTAGAAAGGAATTTACAAGGGACCAAGATCATCGAAAAGGCGAGTTCCCTACATTAACTGCCCGAGCGATCCATCCAACCCTACGGAGTTCTTTCGGTGGTCAGTCATCGGCAAGGGTTGTGTGAGGGAGGAGCAAATGACAAATTCAAAAAATACGAGGCCAGAATCATCTGAGGGAAAAAAAGAAAATACCATTGGAAGGGGACTCAGTACATTATCCGATGAAGAGAAATTGAGTATTATAGAAAAAGTTCGTTTCGAAAATGAAATCAGGCAGGAATTGAGTGGACAGTCTAAATCTAACAGGCCTTCTTTGTGGCGTAATCCGCTGATCATTTCTCTGATATGTCTGATTATGGGTTCATTATTAACGGCATTGGGTGCAATAGTTACTGGCTACATAACACCGCTAAGTCAATATAAGTGGAAAACGGAAGAATGGAAACGACAGAATCAGTTAGATACTACAACTTTTCGTCTAAAGATGAGCAGGGATTGTCTGAAAGAATTTAATCAACTATCTTCATACACATTAGAAGCGTACGGACTAGCAAAAATCTTTATAGATGATACTGTATTCGGAAAGGAAAAAGACCAACTAACATCTGGTTACCAGGTATTATTTATTGATTTTCAAAAGAGACGTTCCCAGCAAATCGCCTTGGTAAAATCATTGATGACTCACTTTTCTGACCAAGTTGAGATCAATCAGTCCGTGAAGGACTATTTAAGAAATGCTGATAATTATATACGGGATACCCAGCAGATACTAGAGATAAAAGCATGTCTTTTAGATCCAACCGATCCCGATTTGAGGAATACTATCTACCGAGTGCTATCGAAAAAAGAAATAGATAGATTATATTCCCCGGGCACATCAAAAAGTGAAGCGCTTGATTTCCTAAGAAATAAAATGAATAAATTGAAAAATAAGATAGAACATCCTACACAACTAAATCAGTCCTATGATCGAGCTGTGGACAAAATAAAGAAAGACATACAGAAACTTGAAAGTGATCTGGAAAAGAGAATCGCGGGTCAGTGACTGCATAGCAACTTATAATTGCCAAAAAAATTAACCATGGATGCTAAACCGAGCCCACAGTCTATGCAAATGGTGATCTATGTATTATTCTTTTTCCTAATTCTGACCGGTTTTACCTTTCCTTTGCGCATCGAAAATTTGGGTTCTTATAAAATTATTCACAGTAAAACCGGAAAATATTTAATACCATCCAATGAAACTGGCGAAATGGATACCATAATCCTTCCTCTTCGATATAAAAGCAAATCAGATAATGGAGAAGTCGAAGAATTCAGTGAATTTATATTGCTAATCAGAATGGGTGACAAATATATCTGGGCATATAAGTGGAAAGAACTGTCCACACCCATTTGGAAGGAACATGAGTCAATCGAATTAAAATAGTCAGATGGTAGTTTCGAATTCATATTGATACGGCGGCGATCAAGATATCTGCTATGTATCTGAGATTCCGCCCGCCCCAAAATCTTTTGATATGCATTTGATACCTCCAAAATAGGGGCTGAGCAGAAACCGATAAAACATGGCAACTGGAATATTTTTCACTTCTTGATCTAACTTCTTGCCCTTGACTGCTGGCCGGCATCTGGATAGCTTAGCCCACTAATCGCTGTCATTTCTCGTCGAAAACTCCGCCCATATTAAGCGGTGGTCGCTCACGTCTTCCGGCACGTCCGTGCGGATTCCCCACCTTCCCGTGAAGTCCTCCCTAGTGGGCTCCGTGAATATGAACCTATCATAGGCACAGTCCGTAGCGCCCACGGTGGTGTCGGCACCGTCATCCACGACCCAGATATACTCCCGGCCTTTCAAGCTCATAACGTCGGCTTCTCTTAGATAATCGCAGTCCGCGTTCAGGTCGCCGAGGATTATGACGTCGGGCTCGCTTTCTCTTTGCGCTTCCCTGTAGAAGTACTCCAGCCCTTCAAGCTCCTTCAGGTTTACCGACGGGCTTGTGTGGACGGTGAGCAGGACAAAGTCGAACTTCCCGGCTCTGAACTTTGCCTTGAACGGTTGCCTGACCATCTTGCCTGTGTTTTTGGGCCTGGCGGTCCATACCGGCTCAGTGTCCTCCGGATCCTCCACAAGGCTTGCGCCCTCAAAGCTCACCTTATCCGGGTCGTAAATTAGCAAATACCTCTCATCCTTTATTTGCGGGCTGAACACGAACCTGTAATTCTGGCCGTATGCCTGGTTAAGATAGCGCTCGAGCGCGTTCTTTATCAGGCTGTAATCCCTGTGGCCGGGACCGGCGTCAGCGTTCCTCGGGCAGCCCGGGTCGCTCATCTCCCTGAGGTTGCTTACCTCCTGGATGGCTATGATGTCGTAATCCCTGAGTACGCGCGCTATGGCCTCCATCCTGTGCGGGTCCGTGGCCTTAGTCCTCCCGAAGTTCTCTATATTCCACGAGGCAATGAGAAGAGTGCCGGCCTTGTCAGGCGGAGCGGCGCAGCCTAAGAGAACGAAGACCAAAAGCACAACCGACAATATCCTGTATTTCATGATCCTTTTACCCCGTGAGTATGTACTGTTCTGTCCCCTTCTCGCGAGGTTATAGCAGAACTGGCCGCGAAAGGGAAGTGCTCGCAGTTATACATTATTTTTGTCGTCAATCTCTTTAGCCCGAGAAATTCATCTGCAATAAAGGCAACCCTGTTGTGGTCGCCGACGATGATAATATTTTCTGCCAGGTCTTCCGGCCTCTAGTCCAAGTGATAAGTCCTGCCATCTACTATTGGCAGGTCCGAAGATTTGAATTGACTCTTCGCCATAACATCTCCCGCCATCCTGGATTCACGTCCTGCAAAAAAGGATAATCACCTATCGAGAGAAGCGCCCTGCATTACGCATGGGCGTTCTGATACACATCCTAATCTCTCTGCCAGCCTCGAATACCGCTTCTGCACTTTATCGTTCTTGACGGCAATGGCCATGGCCTTTGGCGTGCCGATCAGGACGACCAGTTTTTTGGCCCGGGTCACGGCGGTATAAACAAGGTTCCTCTGAAGAAGCATATAGTGTTGCGTCATGACCGGGATGATCACGGCCGGATATTCGCTCCCCTGTGACTTGTGCACGGAGACGGCATAGGCCAGGACCATTTCATCCAGCTCCGGGAAATCATAGGGGACTTCCCGGCCGTCGAAGTTGACCACCATTTCCTGCTCTTCCAGGTCTATAGAGACGATCCTTCCTATGTCGCCGTTAAAGACCTCCTTGTCATAATTGTTCCGAATCTGCATCACCTTGTCATGCAGCTTGAAGACCCGGCCTCCCCTGACCACTTCCTTCTGGCTGTGGTTAAGTTCCTTCTGTAGCTCTTGGTTCAGATTCGTGGCCCCTATTATGCCCTTGTACATGGGGGTAAGCACCTGCACGTCAGATACGGGGTCAAAACCGAAACGCCGAGGTATCCGCGTTCTTACAAGTTCCAGGATGTGGGCCAGGACCTTTTCAGGATCCTCTTCCCGGATAAAGTAGAAATCGGCCCGGGTCTTCTCCGCCACCTCCGCCGATACGGGCATCTCTCCCCTGTTTATGCGGTGGGCGTTTACTATGATCAGGCTTTCTTTGGCCTGCCTGAATATCTCATTGAGTTCCACCACCTTGAAGGCGGCGGAGGCGATGATATCCTTAAGCACATTGCCCGGCCCAACCGAGGGGAGCTGGTGCACATCTCCGACCAGGATCAAGGTCGCAGACGGGGGAATGGCCTTCAGCAGATGGTACATCAGCGCCGTATCGATCATGGATGCCTCGTCCACTATGACCACGTCCGCTTCCAGGGGATCATCCTCGTTTTTCTTGAACGAGCCATATTGGGGCTGAAATTCGAGAAGCCTGTGTATGGTCCTGGCCTCATGCCCGGTCATCTCGGAAAGGCGCTTAGCCGCCCGGCCGGTGGGAGCAGCCAGCAGTACCCTGCCGCCGATCCGCTCATATATCCTGATGATGGCCCGGGTAATGGTGGTCTTTCCGGTGCCCGGCCCTCCGGTTAAGACCATCACCTTTTCTTCGATGGCTGCCTTGACCGCCTCAACCTGTCCTTTCGCCAGCGTGAGATTCAACTCTTTCTGTACCCAGGCGGTGGCCTTCCCCGTGTCGATGGCCCTAAGGACCCGCCCGGTCCGGGCCAAGAGCTGCATGCGCCTGGCAATGCCTGTTTCACATACGTGGAATTGCATGAGATACACGGCCTTGTGGTTTTCCCGGAAATCCTCGATGTCTCTGTTCAGGTCTTCCATAACTATTTTTTTCTCGGATGCAAGCCCGGCCATGGCCTGGGTGACAATATCCCGTTCTATACCGAGCACTTCCTGGCATCTTCCGATCAGCGGTTCATAGCGAAAATAGACGTGCCCTTCGTCCGCAAGTTCGTTCAGGATGTACAGGATACCAGCCTCGGCACGCCGGGGTGAGTCCTTGGGTATGCCCATCTTTTCCGCTATGCGGTCGGCGGTGAGGAACCCTATGCCGAAGATATCATGCGCCAGGCGGTAGGGATTATCCTTGACCACTTCTATGGACTCCTTGCCGTACCGCTTGAATATCTTTGTGGCATAGGTGGCGCTTACTCCGTGGTCTTGCAGGAAGATCATCACCTCCCGTATCTCCCTTTGATCCTGCCAGGCCTTGCCGATCATATCGATGCGGCCGGGACCAATCCCGGGGACGTCGTGAAGTCTTCCGATATCCGTCTCGATGATGTTAAGCGTCTCCACCCCGAACTTTTCCACCATACGCTTGGCCATAACCGGGCCTATACCCTTGATCAGCCCGGAGCCCAGGTACTTCTCGATGCCCCGGGCCGTGGCCGGAGTGACCGTCTCGTATCTGACCACCTTGAACTGCTCTCCGAATTTCGGGTGATTCGTCCATTCGCCGAGGAGCTTCAGCACTTCGCCTGGATTTAACGAGGGGAAGTTTCCGAGCACGGTCACGAGGTCGCGCCTGCCGGCCACCTGGAGTCTGGCCACGGTGTAATTGTTCTCTTCGTGGACGTAGGTGATGCGCTCGACCTGACCCTGAATCTCGACAAGTGCCATGATCTTTCCTAACCCGTTCGCCTCGGCGAATCTGCCTGTGGCACGACCAGTAACCCTTTCATCATCCCAGCATTTGTTACGGCATAGTCCTGGTAACAGTTATTGAAGATAACAAAGACTATGTTGGCCGGTTCAGATACCGCTTTTATCCGGCCTGCCCAGGCTTTGAGTTCCTTCTGTGTGTAAGCATATCTGTATTTTTCTTCGGTCGGTATGCCCTTCTTAAACCAGCTTTCCCGGTTGCGACCGTGGAAGCGCATGTATGCGATGTCGGTGGTAAGGTCAAGGGGACCTTCCCAGTTATTTATCCACGGGGCATCCACGGCAACCGAGGACATTCCGTTGGCCTTCAGGAAGTCCGCCGCCTTTTTTCTTTCGCTCGTTACGAGCCACTTTCGATTCCGGAATTCTACAGCCACGCACGTGGAAGGAAATTTTTCCCTTACAAGTTCAAGCCACTTATACCCTTCCGGTGAGGGTAAGAACCAGGGCGGAAACTGGAAGAGGACACAGCCCAGTTTTGTTGCGTCCTTGAGAGGACTCAACGCCGAGTGGAACATATCAAAGGCCGATTCCACGATTTCCTTGGGAAAATCGGTAGACTTAGGTTGTTCCGCGTATTTATGCGGGAGGCTGCCTCGAAGCACTTTGGGGATACTTTTTATGAGGGTCGGGTGTTTGGTCAGCATGGAGTATGCCTTGATGTTGAAAAGGAATCCGGGAGGGGTACGCTCGGCCCAGAGCACGGCGTTGCGTTCGGCGGGCGGCGAGTAGTAGGTTGAGTCTACTTCAACAGTGTCAAAGTGTTCGGCATAGAACTTTAGCCGGGCTTCGGCGGTGGCCACATCCTTGGGATAGAAGAGGCCGCTTTCAACCAAGGTGCGTTCTGTCCAGGAAGCGGTGCCTATGCGGATTTCGGGCATAGGCTACTCCCTCAGAAGCGTTGGCCGGTTCGTCCGTTTTCTTGCTTCCGGCCAGTCCTTCCATGTCTCCAAAAGGGACCTCCGGACTCCCCCCTTCTCCACGAGTGCGTGCAGAAGCAGACGGTAAGCCTCCCGGTCTTTTCCATTCGCACCGGTAGGCATCTTCTGGTATTTAAGGCCGTAGTTTAGAAAAAAGAAAAGACGATTTACCCTATCCTTTTCTGCCCGCAATTCCTGGCGTTCTTCCAGGCTCAGCCCTGTGCCCGGGAAAAGCCTGCGGTAGATGAGCTCCCTGCGGAGCTTTAGCGAGGTCACCATGTCCGCGAGGTGAAGATCACGAATTTGTCTTACCAAATCTTCAAAGTATCCCACTGGTCTCCAGGCCCCCTTGACTCCGTACGGGTAATAAGGTGCGTTCCGTGTTCTGAAGAATCTCATCCATAATACGCCTTAATTTTGTCCTCGTTCCGGAAATGACCGCCTCCTTGACTATGCGCACCTTTTCCACCAATGCCCTTTGGGTCCCGATGACCAGACTGATCAAGGCGAAGCTGAGGTCGGAAAAATATCGCTCCCGGTAAAGAGAGTCGTAAGAGGCGAACCTGGCATCCAGAGTCAGTATTTCAGCCCAAATATCATTCAGGAAGGCATCGTCATACGGAACTCGATCACAGGCCTTAACGTTCAAACAATATTCCTGTCGAAAGCTTAAGATGTTACCAGGTAAATCAATACCTAAAGCCTTCCAGCCGGCCACGACCTGCATCTTGGCTTCTCTGCTTATTTCCGCCTGCCTGTCATAGAACTCCTTTGACCACAGTCCGTAGGCCCGACATGTGAAGGGTCTGATCTCGTATACCAGGCAATCCGTTCCAGATAGGAACGGACAGCTTCCGCGATCAATGGGGTTAAGGAAGTAATAGGCGGCAGTTTTGGAGATAACCCCCTGTCTCTCTTTGCTTTCCATCCGGCCTACAGCCTCGAGAAGTTGAAGAAATTCCAAGAAAGAACTCTCGGGCAACAGGGAGCAGCAGCAGGTCCGGCGGTCGCAGATGGTGCGGGGAACTTGTTCCCGGGTTTCGTGCAGCTCACGTAAGAGCTGCCGGTTTTCTGTTATCATAGAACCGATTACTTCCCTACTCATTTCCATGATTCTTTATACCAGTATCCGACGCAACTAACGAGAAAAATTTGAGCCTAAAAAGGTCGCAGCAGAATTCCCTCACCGTCCACACCCTTTTTACTACTACCGACACTCCCCTTATCCCAAACCTGTTCACCTAGCCCTCAATGAGCAGGACGGGGTTGGATAAAATCTTCTCCGCATACCTTTGTTGAACGTCTTCGAATACCGTCAGATCGAAGAGCCCTTCCACGTCTTTTGAGGTCAAGAAATCTTACTGCCCTTCAAATAGCGACCAGCCTGCCTCTTCGAGTCTGTAGATTGTATGAGGATAGGGGTCACAGGTCTCTTCTTCAAGGAAACCTTTATACCCCAATTTCCTTTAGTTTACTTAACATGGCCGCCCTTTCCTCGGAAGGCATCAGTCTTGAGTCACTCATTGCCGCCACATTGAAGGATATCCTTTCCTTCATCAGGTGTCTGACGGCACGGTAGGGGAGTTCATAAAAATCACCCCTTGCCCCGGTTCTTATCTGAAACCCATCGGGCGAGCCTGCTTTGAGTGACACCCTTAGATGGATGTTCGTGTACCTGGTCAACTCCTTTACGTATCCTTCATCAGCGCCGAGAAGTATGCCATTTGTCTCGAGAATGAACATATAACTGGTTCCTTCTATCAGGTCGAGGAGACCAAGGAGATGGGGACGGCAGAGCGTTGGCTCTCCACCTGATATCCTCATCCTTTTCACCCTGTCCTTTTTCGCATTTCTCAAAAGCTGTTCGAAGGCGCTTTCAGGCGAATGGAATCTGCCGTACTCCTCCGGGAAGTCCCTTGATAAATCAACCCAGCAGAAGATACACCTCAGGCAGCAGCCGACAGTGTAGCCGGTAGAGATGCCCCCATAGACCCCTGTGCAGTAGAAATCCGTATATTTTCTCATGGAATCCTTGCATACGATCTCTTCTGTCGATGCCGCAAGTTCCAGCGGGTCAAAAGGTTCGTGGCCCGGCTTTATATATCCTGGAA
>Ga0209614_1000261_pt1 | contig 48593 bp, 40 predicted proteins | sample BlaSprsedimmetaG_FD_185484 | JGI IMG/M metagenome (GOLD analysis project Ga0209614, IMG submission 185484) | Hot spring sediment bacterial and archeal communities from California, USA to study Microbial Dark Matter (Phase II) - Blank Spring... ...
TGCTTACCCGCCGGACCGCCAGGCGTTTATGCTCGCCGACACGCAGACGCCGGTGCTGTTGACCGAGAGCGCGCTTGTCGACACGCTTCCAGCCACCCAGGCGCACGTCGTCTGCCTGGATGCTGGCTGGCCCGCCATCGCCGTCCACGCGGACACGGACCTGGATGGCGGCGCACAGGGTCACAACCTGGCCTACATCATCTACACCTCCGGCTCGACCGGGCAGCCTAAAGGCGTCGCAATCGCTCACCAGAGCGTGATCAACCTCATCGAAGCCACCCGCCCGGTCTTCGGTTTCAACGCCGATGACGTGTGGACGGTCTTCCACTTTGAACTAGAATGAGTTATGTGGCTGACATTTTCCAACGTTCCAGCATCACTAAAGTGCTTGCGCCGGATCACAATCCGGTGCTGCGAAGACGGCGGATTGTGATCCGCCTTAAGCGTTGAAGTAAGGTTATTTTATGCGAGGAGACCAAAATGACAGAACTAACAGGGCTCAAAACCATATTGATGTTCAACCGTCTACCGGAGGCGGCGCTCGCTGAGGTCGCCGCCGCACTCAAATCCCGCACGTTAGCCGCCGGTGAAGTCCTCTTCGCGATGGGCGATCCGGGCGACGAACTCTTCATCGTCAAAACCGGGCGGGTTGCCATCTACGCGCCGGATCCCGACAAGCCGGGCGACGAACGCCCCATCCGCATCTTCGAGGCAGGCGAGGCCCTGGGCGAGATGGCGCTCATCGACAACCAGCCCCGCTCGTTGAGCGCGCGCGCCCTTGAACCTGCCGAAGTCCTCATCCTCACCGGCGACGATTTCCGCCGGTTGCTGCGCACCTACCCCGACATGGCACTGGCCGTGATGGCCGGCCTGAACGACCGCATCCGCTACACCACCGACTTCCTGTCCGAAGTCCGCGGATGGATTCAGCGTGTCGCCGCCGGGCAGTACGACCGCAGCTTCGCCGCCAGCAAGGACTACCAGGATAGCTCCATTGAAAGCCTGGCCGCCGAGTTCGCGCAGATGGCCGCGCAGGTGCAGCAGCGTGAGGAAGAGCTGCGCAAAGAAGTTTTGGAACTGCGCATCGAGATCAACGAGGCCAAGCGCCAGAAACAACTCGAAGAAATCACGGAAACCGATTATTTCCAAACGCTTCAAAGCAAAGCAAAAACCTTGCGCCAGCGCGAGAAAAACCGCCAGGTATCAGAATAACATTTTCACCACGAATCTTCACGAATTTTCACGAATAAAAGCCAATTCGTATGGATTCGTGGTCTAGGAGGAGCCGGCTATGCAATGTCCAGCATGTGGAACCCTCAACCCGGCCCAGGCCCGTTTCTGCATGGGCTGCGGCTACAAACTCATCCAGGGCATTGTCTGCACGACGTGCCATACGCTGCTGCCGCCGCAAGCGCGCTACTGCACGCACTGCGGCGCGTTCGTAGGAGAATACCTTTGCGAAGGTTCAGAAACCTTCGCAAGGGTCGCACAACCTGTCCCGCCACCAGTTGCCGTGCAACCCTATCCTGCCATGCCGCAGCCTCAACCCGTCGTTGCGCCAACACCGCGGCAAGCCGCACCTCCCATCACAGCAGCGGAACCGTCTCCTCAAGCACCCGCGACTCTTGCGCCACTCCCGGAAGCGCGCCCATTGGAGGACTTGCGCGCTTCGCTGAAACGCTATCTGCCCGACGAACTCTACGAGCCGCTGGAACGCCGTTCGAAAGACCACGACTTCAGCGCCGCGCGCGATCATCTGATCGACCTGCTCAAGACGATCAAAACCTACTTGCCGCAGCCCGTCTGGATGCAACCGCAGCCTGCCGGAGAACCGCGCGGCGGCATGGAACGCGGCGTGTTTTTGTTCGGCGACGTCTCCGGCTTTACGCCGCTCTCCGAGAGCCTCAAGCGTGTGCCCGGCGGGGCAGAGCGCGTCGCCGAGATCATCGACAGCCTGTTCACCGAGCTGGTGCGCGCTTTGTTCGACCACGGCGGCGTTTTGCTCAAATTCGGCGGCGACGCGCTGCTCGGCGTCTTCCCCGCCACCACCGACGACGAAATGCGGGCGAACGCGCTCAAAGCCTCCCAGGCGGCCCTGGCGATGCTGGAGGTGATGAAGCAGGACAAATACGCCGCCATCGAAGCCGGCGGAGAAACGCGCGCGCTCTTGATCAAATGCGGCATCTCCGCCGGGCCATACTTCGCGGCGCACATCGGCGTGCCGCCCAACCCGCGCTACAACGACGAAAACGGCCTGATGGCCTACGTCACCACCGGGCACACCGTGAACCTGGCCGAGGAAGCCGAAGGTCACGCCCATCCCGGCGAGGCCGCGATGACCCGTGCCGCCTACGAACTCCTCGGCGATCTTGTCACCGTGGAGGCCGTCACCAGAGAGCCGGATGAGGACTACGTGCGGCTCATCGCTGCGCCGCCCGCCGGCCAGGGCGCGCTTGCCCGCACCGTCTGGCAGGAGCCGCCCGAAGGCGACGTCCAAAAGCAGATCACCTACCTCGTCGATCGGCTCGACCGGCTCACGCCCTACCTCTCCGACGAACTCGTCGCCCGCATCAAGGACAATCCCGGCAGCGCCCGCATCACACCCGAATACCGCCCGGTCACGTCGATGTTCGTCAACTACAAGGGCATCAGCGCGCTGATCGAAAAACTCGGCGACACGTCCCCCGGCACGATCACCAAACAGCTCAACGACTACTTCCGCACCATGGCCGACATTGTCCAGGGATACGGTGGCACGCTGGCGCGGATGGATCAGTACGCCATCGGTGACCGCCTGGTGGTCTTCTTCGGCGCGCCCATCGCCCACGACGACGACCCGGCGCTCGCCGTCTACGCGGCGCTGGACATGCAGCAGGCCGTGCGCAAACACTTCAGCGCGCTGCGCACCTCGGCCGGCGTCTTCCGGTTCGAGCAGCGCATCGGCGTCAACACCGGTTTCCTCTTCTCCGGCAACGCCGGCGCACTCGACCTGCGCCAGGAATACACGCTGATGGGCGACGACATCAATATGGCCGCCCGGCTCATGTCCTACGCGAAGTGGGGCAGCGTCTACATCAGCAACAAGACCGAAGAGCAAGTGCGCGCCCACTTCACCCTCAGCGACCGCTTCGACCTCAAGGTGAAGGGTAAGCAAATCCTCATCCCCACCTACGAAGTTCTGGGCAAGCGCGAGGAAATCGGCGCAACGCGTGGGCTGGCGGGCAACGTCGCGCCGCTCACCGGGCGGGATATGGCGCTCGAAACCCTGCGCGCGCGGGGAAATGATCTATTGCAGAACAAGCGCGGGCAAATCGTCGCTGTTTTTGGGGACAGCGGCCTGGGCAAGTCCCGGCTCAAGCGCGAGTTCAAAACCTGGCTGTTCGCGCAATCCGGGACCGAGGACCTCCTCTGGGTCGAAGGCCAGTCCATGTCGTTCAGTGAACCGCTCAACTACTGGCTGGCGGCGCACATCCTGCGCGGCGTGCTGCGATTGCCGCCCGACGCCACGGAGGAAGACATCCTCTACACGCTGTGGGAACGCGGCGAGGCGCTGCTCGACGAAGACGCTATGGACGCCATTCCCTTCCTGGCGCACCTCATGGGACTGGAACTCGGCGAAGAGTGGGCCTGGGTCACAGAACTGGCCCCCAAAATCCGCCAAAAGCAGACCTTTTGGGCCGCCGGGCAATTCTTCACGGGACTGGCGAAGCAGCACCCGCTGGTCATCGCGCTGGACGACCTGCACTGGGCCGACGAGGCATCACTGGCACTCTTCGAGGAACTGATGAGCGTCACCGACCGCGCGCCGCTCATGTTATTGCTCGTCTCGCGCGTCATCCTCGACAAGGGCTGTTGGCGTCTGCGCGACGCCGCCGCCAGGACGTACCCGCACCGCTTCACCGAAATCACGCTCAAACCGCTCGCTGAAGACGACACGCACGATTTGTTAGCCGCCCTGCTGCCTGGTGCGCAATTCGAGCCACGGTTGTACGCCAATATCGTCGAAAAGACCGCCGGCAACCCCTTCTATCTCGAAGAGGTCGTGCGCACGCTCATCGACAGCGGAGCCGTCGTGCAGAACCCGGACGGCGCGTGGACGGTCATTCCCGACAAAGTCGCCGCCATCCAGGTGCCGAGCACGCTGCACGCGGCAATTGTCGCCCGCATCGACCGTCTGGCCGAGGACAGCCGCCAGGCGCTGCAAAAAGCAGCCGTCATCGGGCGGCACTTCCAGTTGGCCGTGTTCCGCGAGCTGGCGAAAGCCGACGAGCAAATCGACGATTGGTTGGCAGAGTTGGAGCGCGGCGGCCTGCTGCGCCCTGAGCACGCCGCCGGCGTCGATTACGCCTTCCCCGACGCGCTCGTCCACGAAGTCGCCTACAACAGCCTGCTCATCAAACACCGCCGCGAGTTCCACCGCTCCATCGGCAAAACGCTGGAAGCGCTCTACGCCGACAAACTGGAAGCGCACTGCGACCTGCTGGCCTACCACTTCCACCGCAGCGACGACGACGAAAGCGCCCTCAAATACCTGGACATGGCGGCCAAGAAAGCGCGCAACGAGTACGCCAACCTCACTGCCATCGAACGTTACAGAGAGCTGCTGGAACGCCGCGAGCAGCAGGACGATCAGAAAGGCCAGGCGAACGCGCTCTATCAAATGGGCGTGCTTGCCTACGAAATCGGCGACTACGCGCAAGCCAGGCCGTGGTTGGAGCGCGCCGTCACGCTGTACGAGGCGAGCGACGACCAGTCCAACGTCGGCTGGAGCGTGATGTACGTCGGTATGGTCGATCTCAAGCAGGCCAACTACGACGCCGCTCTCCATCATCACACGCGGGCGCTCGAACTGGCCGAAGCGCGCGGCGACTCGTTCCAGGCAGGCATCCACATGACTAACCTGGCGCGCGTCCTGTGGCGCATGGGCGCTTACGAACGGTCGCTGGAGATGTTCGAAAAGTCCCTGCTCCTGAAACAGCAAAACAACGATCTCACCGGGCAAGGCTTCGCGCACTTCTACATGGCGCTCATCCACATCGACCAGGGACGCGACGCCGAGGCAGAGGCGGCTTTGCAGGCCTGCCACACGCTCTGGGAACAGGTCCCCAACAACGCCCGCGTCATCAGCTACTACCACCAGGGCATGGGCTTGCTCGCCCTGCACCGCGAACAGTGGGAACAGGCCGTGGAGCACCTACGCCAGGCGCTCGACATCAGCGAGAAACTGGTGCTCAAGGCCGAGATCATCGAGAATCTGTCATATCTGGGACGCGCCTACCTGGGACAGGGAAAATCGGAGGCAGCGCAAGACGTTTCACAGCGCGCCGTGATGTTATTGGCGACGCAGAAAGACGTCGAAGAGGCGCAAAAGATCGCGCTGAATCACACGATCATCCTTAATGCTCTCGAAGCGCCGGAGGCAGATACATTCCTCCAACAAGCCTATGATGAAATGCAGAGCCAGGCCAACCGCCTCGCCCGCGATGAGGATCGCACGATCTTTTTGGAACAGGTCAGAGTCAACCAAGAAATCGCCGCAGTGCGTAACGCGCTTATGCACGCGCGCGCCGAATAGGAGAAGGACCGATGTTGCCAGACAAATTAACGCCAGAGGAACTCAGACACTTGCTGGCTGCTAACGTCGATATCGTTGCGTCAACTGCGCCGGTAGATGACCTACACCTTTTGCGCATGATACCGGACAGCGCTCGCAAAGCGCTGACGGAAGCGATGATCGAGCGGACCCATGCGCCCGGCGATGTCATTTTTCACGAAGGCGCGCCCGGAGACATTGCCTATCTCATCTGGAGTGGAAAGACTATCGTCATCAAAGGCGATCTGGATTCGCCCACCATCCTGGGTTATCGCGGGCCGGGCGATATCCTGGGCGAAATGGCGATGCTCGAAAATCGACCGCGCTCGGCCTCGGTCATCGCGCTGAGCGACTTGCGGCTGCTCCAACTTCACAAAGAAGACTTCACGCGGCTACTCAGCGATGTCCCCACCCTGAGTGTCGAGATTCTGGCGACGATGAGCGCCCGGCTGCGCGCCGCCGATACGATCCGCAACGCGACGACGCAGGCAGGTTATCAGCTCGAAAAACAGGTTTCGGCCCTGAAGACTCGCGAACAGAAATTGCTCGATCTCCAGCACATGCGTCAGGAGACCGTCGACCTCATCGTTCACGACCTGCGCAACCCGCTCAACATCATGGTCAACGTCCTGGAACTGCTCGACGTCACCCTGCCGCCGGAGGTACGCGAAGACAACCAGCAACTCCTTGAGGTAGGACGTGCAGCCTATAGTCGCATGAAACGGCTTGTCGATACGCTTCTGGATACATCGCGTTTAGAGTCAGGGGAAGCGTGCCTGAATCTCGAGGAGACAGACATCGCGCAGCTTATTCAGACCGCCATCACCGCACTGAACCTCTCCTCAATCAGAAAAGACATCCACTTTCTCGCGCGTATCCAGGACAACCTTCCCACCGTGATGCTGGATGCAGAGCGCATCGAACGTGTGGTGTGCAACTTGCTCGACAATGCGGTCAAGTACACGCCCAGAGGCGCCATCACCATCAGCGCCGAACTAGAGGGGAATTGTATCAAAGTGGGTGTCAACGACACCGGACCAGGCATCCCTCCCGCAGAGCGCGAGCGCATCTTTGCGCGTTTCACGCAGGTAGAAGGCGAAGAAACGCGCCGGCGTGGCTTCGGCCTGGGACTGCGCTTCTGCTACCTGGCGGTGCAGGCACACGGCGGAGATATCTGGGTGGAGACCGGGGATGACGGTATCGGCAGCAAATTCGTGTTCACGCTACCGATCAATCAGACCTGACAGATCGTGCGAACTCCATTCGCCCACGATCTGTCAGGTCTGGAGAAGCGCTTTGAGCCGGCGGATGTTTTCCTGTTTTCCGGCGTCGCGCAATTTTCGCGCAACCTCGGTGAAGTAGGTGTGGTTCGACAAGAAGTTCAACTGCCGTAGATACCACTCCTTAAGCGGGATCGATGCGCCACACGCGACCAACTCGGCGTGCAGGTCGTGGCTGGTTTCGAGATAGTCCTCGCGTCCGAGCGAATCCAGGTCGGCATCGCACACCAGTTCCTCCAAGAAGTTCTGTGGCGCTTGGGGCATCTGGGTTGCCATAATCATCCGCTCGACGATCGCAATCTGGTCGGGACTGTAGCCAAAATTGGGTAGCGTCTCTCGAGCGATGCGTGCGCCAATTGGCTCGTTGTTAGCATACTGCTCCATATACCCCATATCGTGATACAGGGCAGCCGTGCGCAGCAACAGCAGATCGCCCCCATTCACACCGGCTAACGCTGCCAGCCGTTCGACCGCCGGCAAAACGTCAGTACAAGTATGGCGAATACTATGATAGCGCAATTCTGATGGCAAATCGCGTGCTAACCGCGCGAACACATAAGCCTTGACGCCATCCCAATCTGGCTCACCCACAATAACACACTCCACACAGCCCTAAAGATGAAAAAGCAGCGCCCTGTGACAGGGCGCTGCTTGTCACTGCTGGGTAAAAAGCAACCTGCGACTAACCGTGCTGGATAACCGACTGCGCCGCCGCAAGGCGCGCCACGGGCACGCGGTACGGAGAGCAGCTCACGTAGTCCAGGCCAGAGCGATAGCAGAAGTCGATGGAGTCGGGGTCGCCGCCGTGTTCGCCGCAGATTCCAATCTCGAGGTCAGGGTTGACAGCCCGACCTTCCTCAACACACATCTCGACCAAGCGCCCCACGCCCACCTGATCCAGAGATTGGAACGGGTTCACGGGCAGGATGCCGCGATCGACATACTGGAGCAAGAACTTACCCTCGGCGTCGTCACGGCTGTAGCCGTAGGTCATCTGTGTGAGGTCGTTAGTGCCGAAGGAATAGAACTGCGCGTGTTGTGCAATCTCGGCGGACGTCAGAGCCGCGCGCGGCACTTCGATCATCGTCCCAAACAGGATCGGTACTTCGACGCCTTCTTCTTCCATCACCTGCTTGGCGACGGTTTCCAGCTTCTCGCGCTCGAGCTTCAGTTCGTTGACGTGCCCGACGAGCGGGATCATCACCTCAGGGTGCACGTCCACACCGCGCTTGGCGCAACGGCAAGCTGCCTGAACGTAAGCGCGCGTCTGCATTTCGGTGAGACCCGGGTACATGATGCCGGCGCGGCAACCGCGCAAGCCCATCATCGGGTTCACTTCCCACATACCGGAGACGGCCTCCAAAAGGACTTCCTTCTCCTTCAGCTCATCCGAATCGGGCGCGGTGATGCGCAGCTTGACCACATCTTCCAATAACTCGTGATATGGCGGGAGGAACTCGTGCATAGGCGGATCGATAAGGCGCATGATGACGGGCTTGCCATCCATCGCGTCGAACAGGTCTTCGAAGTCCTGCTCCTGGAAGGGCAGCATTTCTTCCAGCGCCGCATCGCGGCCACTCTGGTCCTTCGCCAGGATCATGCGCACCACAGCATCGCGGGCGCGCTCGTCGAAGAACATGTGCTCGGTGCGACACAAACCGATGCCCTCGGCACCAAATTCCACCGCGCGGCGCGCATCCACGCCCACATCGGCGTGCCCACATCGGCGTTGGCGCGAACGCCAAAGTTCTTCGCCAGGCGAATTTCATCCGCCCAGGAGAGCAGTTTCTGCAAGTCGTGCTGATCCTCGTATTTGGCCTGCACCAACGGAACGGACCCGGCGAAGACTTCCCCGGTGAACCCATTGATGGAGATGGTGTCGCCTTCTTTGATGACGATACCGCCAGGGGCCGTGAATTGTTTGCGGATCAGATCGACGCTAATATCCTCACAACCGGCCACACAGGGGATGTTGTTACCGCGCGCAACGACGGCTGCGTGCGAGGTCATGCCGCCCTTCTGCGTTAAAACACCCTGCGCCACGAGCATACCGGGCACGTCATCAGGATTCGTTTCTGGGCGAACAAGAATGACGTCGGTGTCGTTAGCGGCAGCTTCTTTGGCACGATGCGCATCAAAGATTGCTACGCCCACAGCCGCGCCGGGAGAAGCGTTCAGCCCCTTCACCACCAGCGTCTTTTCGACGTCGGGGTCGAATGTATCACGCATCAGCATATCGACGTCCGCCGGCTTGACGCGCATAACGGCTTCTTCTTTGGTGATAAGACCTTCTTCAGCCATGTCCACAGCCACCTTCACCGCTGCCGGGGATGTGCGCTTACCGTTGCGTGTTTGGAGCATCCACAGTTGACCGCGCTCGACGGTGAACTCCATATCCTGCATATCGCGGTAGTGGTTTTCCAACATATCCACGATCTCGAGGTACTCTTCGTAAACCTCGGGCATCACTTCCTTGAGCCGCGAAATCTTCTGTGGCGTGCGGATGCCGGCAACAACGTCTTCACCCTGTGCATTGATGAGGAACTCACCGTAGAGGCCCTTCTCACCGCTGGAGGGATTGCGACTGAACGAAACACCGGTTGCGGAATCATCCCCCATGTTCCCGAAGACCATCGTGCAGACGTTGACAGCGGTACCCCAGTCGTGCGGGATACCTTCGTGATTACGATAAGCAATCGCGCGCGCGCCGTTCCAGGAGTCAAATACGGCCTTGATCGAAAGTTCGAGTTGCTTGTAAGGATCGGTGGGGAAATCCTCGCCGAACTTGGCCTTGTACATCGCCTTGTACTCGTCGACCAGCCACTTCAATCCATCGAGGCTGACGTCTGTATCGAGCTTGACGCCTTCTTTAGCCTTCAGCTCGTCGAGTTTTTCCTCAAAATGCTCGCGCTTGTACCCCATTACGATATCGGAGAACATCGTGATAAAGCGGCGGTACGCGTCGTAGGAGAACCACTCGTTACCGGTCAATTTCGCTAAGGCGGCGCGGGTCTCGTCGTTGAGGCCCAGGTTGAGGACGGTGTCCATCATACCGGGCATCGAATCGCGCGCGCCGGAGCGTACGGAGACCAAAAGCGGATTTTCACCGCGCCCGAAGGTCTTGCCGGTCTGCGCCTCAAGGTCTTTCAGCGCTTCCAACGTCTGCTCCCACATCCCTGTCGGGAACTCGTTGGTGTCCATATACTCTACACACGCTTCCGTCGTAATCGTGAAACTCGGCGGAACCGGGGCGCCTGATGCGGTCATCACCATCAAGCCGGCCCCTTTACCGCCGAAAATCTTTTTCATTTCGGCCAACTCGGGCTGTTTCCCAAGAACTTTGGTGTATTCTTCCTCACCGTTACGAGCAAGATAAACCCATTTCTTAACCATTTTTTATCCTCCCAAAATTTGTTTACAAATGTCTATGATATTATACATAAAAGCTGCCCAAAAACAAGAGAATGAATTACAAAAAATGAAAAGGGAATATGCGCGTTCTCATTCCTCTTGTTGACTGGCGACAACCCGGCGTTGCAACACGTACCAATCGGCAATCGTGCGGAAACGGTCGCCGGTCCGCATCAACGGCCCCATCTGATCGCCGCTCACGCGAACATCGATGGCGTACGTGTAAACCGGCACATATAGCGGAAGCGCCGGAACTTCCGTCATAAATAACTGCTGAAATTCATGATAAAGCGCGAGGCGCTGGTTTGGATCGACGGTAATGCGCGCCTGCTCGATAACTTCGCTGAGACGGCGGTTCTGGAAACCGGCATAGTTCTGCCCCTGCCCAGGCAACGCCTGCGTCTCATGCCAAAACGGATAAGGATCGGGGTCACCAGGAATGATCAAGTGAACTAACGCTGCATCATAACTCCGCGACTCCAGCAGGCCGCTGAGTGCCAGAGATGGCACAGCCTGCACGGTAGCCGAGACTCCGATGCGCGCCCACTGGCTGACGATTTCCTGCGCCAGCGCCAACTCCTGTTCATCATTTGAGGCCATCAGCGAAAAAGCGAACGTCGCACCTGCCGCATTGCGTAGGGGTTCAGCGGTAGTCGTGCGCCGCCAACCGGCCTGATCCAGCAAGTCGAGCGCCTGCTGCGGATCGTAAGTGTATGCCGGGACATCCGTAGTGTTGTACGCCCAGGTACCGGGCAGCAATGGCGTCTGTGGGATAATGGCCTGGCCCATCAGCACAGTATCCACGATGGCCTGGCGATCCAGGGCATAGAACAACGCCTGGCGCACCTGCGTATTATTGAACGATAAGGTATCTGTCACCAACTCGTTGAAATACAACATCACCATTTCCGAGGTCTCTGCCGAATGTAACTTCAGATTTTCATCGGCAAAAGCCTGCGGCAAAATGTCTAATGTGATCCGTGACACGCCTTCCACGACGCCATCCTGATACGCCTCAAAAGCCGCCCGCGCCGTCGGATAGAAGCGCAGGATGATGTTCTCCAGATACGGCTCCGGCCCGTAATAGCGCGAGAAACGTTTGAAAGTCAGAACCGTGACCTGTCCCTGCTCGGTCTCTACCTCAGTCAGCCGGAAGGGACCGGTGCCAATGGGTTGGCGGTTGAAGTCCAGGTTGGGCAAATCAGCAGCACGAATATCGCTCAACAGGTGCATAGGCAGCAGCCCAACTGTCGTATAATCCAAGAATGGTGCGTACGGCTCTTGCAGAACAAACTGCACGGTGTAATCGCCCAGTTTGGTGACCTCGACCGATCGCCATAACGCACCGATGTCAGGCGGGCCGGGATAATCGGGGTCTTGTAATAAGTTGACGGTGAATAACACGTCATCGGCGGTAAAGTAGTAGCCATCGTGCCAGAGGACGCCGGGATTGAGGCTGAAGGTGTACGTGATCCCACTTGGGTCGATGTCCCAGCCGGTCGCCAGGTCAGGCTCCACCGCGCCTGACATCCCAATGCGCGTCAAGCCGCTGAACACCAGCGACACAACGTCGCTATCGGCGTCATTGTAGAAACTGAGCAGGGGATTGAGGGACTGTGGATAGCCCCCTACACTCTCGATATACGTACCACCGTTTGCCGGGCGGAATTCGGTGGTGTACGTCGTCGCCATGTAAGCTAGAATTATCGCGGTGAGCAAAAAGCCCACCCCGACCAGAAGCATTTGCCAACCGATTCGACGGAACATAACGTCAGGTGTAATACACAGAAAAAGGACGAAGAAGGAAGGGAGGCGATCCTTCCATTAAGGGATCTCCCCACGCACTCCCCTAGCTCCGTCCTTTTCGGGATACTAAAGGATTACCCGACCAGTAAAACGTTGATCACCGCGACCAGGAAGAATAAGATCGAAGCACCTACAGTTAAACGGAACAGCAGTAATTCAGGACCACGACGCTGGCGAATCAGGCTGGTCTGCGAACCGCCGAAAACGCCGCCCATACCGCTGCTGCGCACTTCAAAGAGCACCAAAACAGTGAGCACAACCCCCAACAGGATTTGTACAATATTCAAATACGTCTGCATTCCTAATCTACCTCCAGGCTCAAGTAGGTGGATTATAACATGCTACACCAAAATGACAATAGACTTATGGCTGGTTGCTGGTTGCTGGTTGCTGGTTACTGGTTGCTGGTTGCTGGTACAGCACAGCTCTGAGTATCATAATAATCTCAGGTAATCCGGGCATAGAATAAAGGCAGCAGCGGCTCGACCGGATCGGATGTGAAGGACAGCGCGTCTAGAGCACGCCGCACAGCCTCGTCGCGTTTGGCAGCGTCGTTGGCGTGTACGGTGAAGAGTGGCGTATCGACCTCAACTTTATCGCCCACCTTGCAGTGCATCACAATCCCCACGCGATGATCGAGGACATCGCCTTTCTTCTCGCGCCCCCCACCCAGTCCTAGTACGACCATGCCAATTTCGTCTGCACGCACCTCAGCCAGATAGCCGGTTTGAGATGCCGGTATAGTTTCAACAAACGCCGCCTGCGGGAAACGGTCCGGCTCATCCACGTAACGCACATCCCCACCCTGTGCGATGATCAACTGGCGGAATTTTTCCCATGCCTTCCCAGAAGAAAGGGCGTCTTTCACCTGTGCCGCACCCGCTTCGAACGCGTCCGCTTTACCGCCCAGGAGTAGCATCTCGGCGGCGACGGTGATGCAGTGTTCGCAGAAGTCCTGCGGTCCTTTTCCGTGCAGCGTATCGATGGCCTCGCGGACCTCGATGCTGTTGCCAACCGCGCAGCCGAGTGGCTGGTTCATGTCCGAAATCAATGCCGTCACCTCGCGTTCAAGCTTTTGCCCGATGCGCACCATCCCTTCGGCCAACGCCCGCGCGGATTCCAGGGTTTTCATAAACGCGCCACTGCCCACTTTAACGTCCAGCAGAATGGCGTCGGCCCCACCGGCGATTTTCTTGCTCATAATCGAGCTGGTGATCAGTGGCATACTGGGCACTGTGCCGGTCACATCGCGCAGTGCGTAAAGCTTGCCATCCGCGGGCGCTAGATTGGCCGACTGCCCGGTGAGCACGATACCGATTTGGGCCAGTTGTGCCTTAAATTCATCTACACGCAAATCTGCTCGATAGCCAGGCACAGATTCCAGTTTATCTAACGTGCCGCCAGAAAATCCTAGCCCGCGTCCCGACATTTTCCCCACCGGCAAGCCGCACGCTGCGACAACGGGGATCACCACCAGACTCACTTTATCACCGACCCCTCCGGTCGAGTGTTTATCGACGACAAAAGGCGCAACGTCCTTCAAGTCCAACACTTCACCGGAATACGCCATCGCTAACGTCAGATCGCTGGTTTCGCGGTCATCCATCCCTTGCAGCATAATTGCCATCAGCAACGCCGATGCCTGGTAGTCGGGTATGGTTCCGTTCGTATATCCCTGGATGAAAAATTGAATTTCTTCCGTCGTCAGTGCTCCACCGTCACGTTTCTTCTCGATCAATTCCACCATGCGCATAGGTTTATTCTCCATTTACTCTCCATTTATCAAACAGGTGCAACGCACTCGAATCTGCACGATAGGTGCGTTGCACCTTAGCACCCAGGCTGTAGCTAAACGATCTTTGCGATTAATCCGCCACGTAAAAAGCCACCCCGATTGTCCCCGGACCGGCGTGAGTGCCCACCACAGGCGTCAATATCGTAGTGTACATAACCTCCGGGGTAAAAGTCTCTTTGATCCACCCCTCCACCAGGTCTGCATCTTCGCCAGCCTGAGCATGGATAATCGCCACCTCCACGAGACGCCGCCCATCGACGCGCTCCTTGAGAATCTCCACCACGCGTTGCAGAGATTTACGGCGCTTGCGCACTTTCTCCAACGGCATGACCTTGCCATCTTCAAGATGCAAAACCGGCTTGAGATTGAGGGCCGTGCCCAGCAAACGCGCCGCACCACCGATGCGCCCGCCACGGTGCAGGTATTCCAGGGTATCCACAGCGAAAATGATGTGCATATTGTCACGGACGTGCAACACGCGTTCGACTGCGACCTCGAGCGGCTGGCCTTCTCGCGCGGCACGAGCTGCGGTCAACACTTGCATCCCCAGTCCCATCGACGTCGAACGAGAATCCACCAACTCAATCTGCAAATTTGGCAGTTCATTTTTCGCCTGTATCGCTGAAGCCAACGTCCCACTCAACTCCGCGGAGATAAAAATCCCCAGGATATGCGTCGTTTCGTACTTCTTCGCCACATCCGAGAAGAACTCGATAAACGCTCCAGGTGAGGGCTGCGATGTCGTCGGAAAGGCCTCGCGCTCCTGAAGCCATTTATAGAACGTCGGCGCATCTAATGAAACACCATCCAGGTACTCCTCCTCGCCCCAATGCACGGTCAGAGGAATCATCGGAATATCATACTCCGACACTAACTCCGGCGGCAAATTAGCCGTGCTATCCGTCACCACAACAAAACGACCCATTGATCTCTCCTTACACATAAGAACTGAGAAAAAATGAAAATAGAATAAAACAACAGCCTAGTTGCATCCATACTATAGCGGACAAAACCCAGATGACAAGGAGCATCATAAATAAACCAACCGCTATTATACTAAATATATCAAATGTGGTACAATAGCCTACAAAGATAGAATTTGCGCGATTGGTTAAGGAGTTTATATGTCCAAAATACTCGTTGCTGACGACGACAAAGTCATGCTCGGGCTACTCAAAACACTTATGGAGATGGAAGGCAACGAAGTCGTTGCTGTAACGCGTCCTGAGGATATCGTCCCGGCTGCCCAAGGGGAAAAGATGAAGTTGATCTTGATGGATTATCATCTTGCCGGAGGTAGCTCGATGGATGCACTGCGCACATTGAAAAGTGACGCAGACCTGAAAGAGATTCCGGTTCTCGTCACCTCGGGCATGGATCGCGAGCTTGAATGTAAAAAGGCCGGAGCGAATGACTTTATTCTCAAGCCCTTTCGCCCCAACGAACTCCTTGACCGTATCAGCGCGATGATCGCACAAACACAATAGAGGTTTAAATACATAATAATGACTAGAAGAAGGCGTAAAAAGAAAACACAGCCTAATGACCAATGGTACAAGATGGATCTGCACATGCACACCCCGGCATCGGCAGACTATCAGCAAAACAATGTCACCTACCTTGAGATTTTGCATGAGGCCGAGCGACGCGGCCTGGACATCGTCGCGTTCACCGATCACAACACCGTCGCCGGATATAAGCAGATGCTTGAAGAAATCGAGGACCTCGAGTTGCTCAAGCGTCTTAACCGCTTAAAGCCAGAAGAGGAAAAAAAGCTCCAGGAATACCGCCGCTTACAGGATAAACTCCTCCTTCTCACCGGGTTCGAGTTCACCGCCACGTTCGGCTTTCACATTCTAGCGATTTTTCCACCGGATACGTCCGTGCGAGAGCTAGAGTTCTTGCTCCTGCAGATGAACGTGCCTGAAGAGAAACTGGATGACGGGGCCACCGACGTGGGTGCAACCGTCGACGTCTTAACCGCCTACCAGACGATTGCCGATGCCGGCGGGCTTGTCATCGCGGCACACGCCAACTCGTCACACGGCGTCGCATTGCAAGGCATTCGCTTTGGCGGGCAGACACGCATCGCCTTTACCCAAGACCCCAACCTGCACGCCCTGGAAGTCACCGACCTGGAAAAGGTCGGCAAGAAAACGACTGCGCGTTTCTTCGATGGCTCTAAGCCCGAATACCCGCGCCGCATGCGCTGCATCCAGGGTTCAGATGCGCATCGCTTGACGCGCGACCCCAACAACCCGCGCAACCTTGGCATCGGTGACCGCATCACCGAGATTCTGCTGGACGCGCCGACCTTCCCGGCGTTGTATGCCGTCTTGACGGGCGACGACTTCGCCCGCACGCGCCCCTACCGCGCCGAAGCCCATCCCTTCGATTATATTCAGGCCGCCCGCATGGAAGGCCCAAACATCGTGCAGGACTTCCACGAGCGTTACAACCGGCGTGGCGGATACCTCGATGCGATTGTGGCCGACGTCTGCGCCTTCGCCAACACGAACGGCGGAACACTCTACATCGGCGTCCCTGCCGATGCAAAAGTAGCGCCTGTAGGCGTAGGCAACACGCCCACACGGGTGATTAACGCCCTCAAAACGGAGATCGCCACGCGCATCACCCCCACGATACCGGTCACTATCGACGCGCAGGAGACCCAGAACATCAAGGTCGTGCGCGTGGTCGTGCCACGTGGCAACAATCCGCCTTACACTCTTGACGAAAGCCAAATCTACATCCGCAGCGAAGCCGAAACCACGCCCGCCGTGCGCGACGAAATCGTCGACCTGGTGCGTCGCAGCTTGGAGAAAACCCGCGCCACCGACGCGCCAGCGCTTCGTCAGAAAGAACAAGAGGAAGACGCTCTGCCAAGTACAAGTCCCATTGACCCACCACGTACGGGCGTCGAAATTGCCGCCGTGGAAACGCGGGACAATGTGCGCTACTATACCATGCGCGACCTGCGCAACGGCAACCTGGTCAGCAACGTCACCCGCAACTCGGCCCGTCGCCTCTGGCGCTACGCCATCGAAGAGGCGGAAAACAACCCCGTCAAACCGAGCCAGGTTCGCTGGATGGGCAACATCGGGATTTGGAAACAGCGGGAATTCAGTTCGCAGATGCGTTACGATCTCGTAGAGAAGGCCGGCGATACGCAGCACGTCTATTACGGTGTGACCGAAGCGGGCATTCATGGTCCGTGGGCGGCGCTGGTAGGTGAGTAACAGCGTCATAGCATGACGTGTTCAGGAGGTCCTATGCGCATCCTATCCATATCCGAAGTGCGCGCTTTGGAATCAACCGCCGATATGGCTGGCTACAGCTACGCGCAAATGATGGAGCAGGCCGGCAAAAGCCTGGCGATCGCGGTGGTCCAGCGCGTGCCGGTCAAAGGACGGCGCATCCTCGTTCTCGTAGGGCCGGGTAACAATGGTGGGGATGGGCTGGTCGCCGCGCGCTTGCTGCACGATTCCGGTGCCCGCGTCACCGCTTACCTCACCAGCAAACGCGATCCCGAAAAGGACACCGCATTCAAGCAAACGCAGGCATGCGGTGTGACGATCATCTATGCACAAGACGACGCGCAGTGCGAGACGCTGCGCCGGCTGGTTTCACAGGCACACGTCATCCTGGACAGCCTGCTCGGAATTGGCGCGACGCCCCCCTTGCGCGGCATCATCGCCGATGTGCTGCGAAACGTAAAAGCAGGATTGGCGCAAATTGGCGCCGATCCACTGACGCCCCTGAATCGCCCGCCAAAGTCCACACCGCCGCGACCATTGATCGTCGCCGTGGATGGGCCTTCGGGACTGGATTTCGACAGCGGCGCAATCGACCCACTGGCGCTCAAAGCGCACCTGACCGTGACCTTCGCCGCGCCCAAGTGGGGGCAATTTGCGCTTCCTGGCGCGGAATACGTGGGCGACCTGCTGGTGGCCGACATCGGTATCCCCAAACACGTCGAAATTTCGGGTAAGGGCACGATGATCGCCACGCCCGAGACCATCCGTAAATGGTTGCCATCACGGCCGCTGGATGCGCACAAAGGTACGTTTGGCAAGGCGCTGATCGTCGCCGGTTCGGTCAATTACACAGGGGCTGCGCTCCTGGCTGCTTCAGCAGCGGTGCGCGCCGGGACCGGCCTCGTCACGTTGGCGATTCCTAACTTGTTGCATTCGACCATCGTTCCAGCATTGCCCGAAGTCACCTACATCTTATTGCCGCACAAACTCGGCGTGCTGGATGGACATGCAGTGGCACCACTCACAAAAAAGCTCTGGGACGCATCTGTCCCCACGTACTCAGCTATGCTGGTCGGGCCGGGATTGAGCCATACACCAGAGACCACCGGCTTCATCCGCCGGCTTTTTGGGCTGGATACAGGGAAACGCAGTACAGGCTTCGCACCAAGCGAGTCCAAGTGCGAAGACGAACGCCCGCCCCTGCCACCACTGGTCGTCGATGCGGACGGCCTGAATATCCTGAGCGACATCCCCGACTGGCACAGCCTGCTGCCACCGGAGACGATCCTCACGCCCCACCCCGGGGAAATGGCCCGACTGACCGGCAAAACGACGGCGGAAGTTCAGGCCGACCGGTTGCACATCGCGCAGACCAGCGCCGCCGCGTGGGGACACGTCGTCGTGCTTAAAGGTGCATTCACCGTTATCGCCGCGCCGAACGGCGAAACGATGCTGTTGCCCTTCGCCAACCCTGGGCTGGGATCAGCAGGGACCGGCGATGTTTTGGCAGGTACCATCGTCGCACTGCGGGCGCAGGGGTTGGAGGCGTACAAGGCTGCCGTCGCGGGGGCTTATCTACACGGCCTGGCCGGGGAAATCGTACGCAAGCGTCTGGGCACAGCGGGCATGGCTGCCAGCGATGTGCCCCACGCCCTGCCCGAAGCTATCCGCAGCATTAGCATTACGTAACCTTGCGAAGGTTTGGAAACCTTCGCAAGGTTTCCATTACTTTAGCGATTGGGCGAAGGTGTAGCCCAGCTCCTCTGCCTTGAGCAAATCCTGGCGTGTCGCGCCACCGGGGAACTCCCAGGCTTCGGTCAACTCCCACTTGAGCTTTTCGGCCCACTGCGTGATCTCGCGGCGCGCACCACCACTCCAACCAAAGCTACCAAAATAGGCGACCTTGCGGTTTTGGATGCGCTTGCGGTTGAGCATATCCAGAACGTGCGCCATTGGCGGGAAAAGTTCCCCTTCATACGTCGGCGCGCCGATCAACACGCCGCTGTGCGTGTAGACCGAGGGCAGGATGTAACTGGCGTGGATATGGCGCACGTCGAAGATGCCCACAGGCACCCCCGCACGCGCGACACCCGCCGCTACTGCTTCCACCATCGTCTCTGTGTTGCCGTACATCGTCCCGTAGAGGAGCGTTACGCCCACGTCGGGACCTTGTAGCGCATAGTTAGCCCACTTCTGATACAGCTCGATGATGCGCCCCGGATTCTTGCGCCAGAGCAAGCCGTGCGAGGGGGCAACTACGTCGACAGGGACGCCGGCCAGTTTGTCGATGGCCTTGATCACCGGCTTAGGAAACAGAGCCACAATGTTGGCGTAATAGCGCAGCGCCTCATTTTCGTAATAATCTAGCGAGGTGCACTGATCATCAAAAATCGCACCTTGCAGCGCGCCGTAGCCACCGAAGGCATCACAGGAGAACAACACGCGCTGCGTCGTCTCATACGTCACCATTGTCCGTAGCCACCGAAGGCATCACAGGAGAACAACACGCGCTGCGTCGTCTCATACGTCACCATTGTCTCAGGCCAGTGAACCATCGGCGTGATGTGAAACTGTAGCTGGTGCGAGCCGAGATCCAACGTTTCGCCATCCTCGATGACGTGGACGTTATCCGTCACCTGATAGTAGCTCTCCAACATCTTCACCGCGCGGCTGGTGCAGAGGAACGTAACGTCCGGTGCGATGCGGCGCAACGTGCGCAGCACGCCCGTATGATCCGGCTCCATGTGGTTGGCCACGATGTAATCCAACAGCGCCGGATCGAAAACCTCGGCAATCTGATCGAGTAGCGCGTCGCCCTTGATGTCCTTCGCCGCGTCCACGAGCACTTTCTTCTCCCCGTCGATCACGTACGCATTGTATGAGACACCCTCGCTGGTGATTGGCCAGAGGCCCTCAAAGAGGTCGGTTGTCCGGTCATTGACGCCGATCCAGTAGATTCCAGGCTTTACGTTAACCGCAGGCATTTTGCGCTCCTTATTCGTTATACAACGTCCATGTCACATCAGTTGAGAGGTCAACTTCGTACTGTTCGGCCAGGGTGTTATCTTCGCAGTCGCGCGCCGTCATATCATAGATACCCGGTCGCACGTAGAAGACGCGCGTCCGGCCCATCATAATGGTCTCGTTCTCACCCATCCGATCGTCGCCCCAGTCGTCACCGCTGGAAGGCGAAATGAAGACGTAGCAGACTTCCGTATCCGATGTGTTATCCACGAATAACCGCGAAGTGGCACGCGAGTCGCCCACGGTGATGGTGGTTTTGCCATCAATGAACCATCCAGTCGCCAGGACGGCCTCGTCGCACCCCTCAAGCTGGATGTCGTGTTCCCCGGCAGGTACGGTGAACGTTTTGCTATCACCCGACGCGATGGTCTCGTCACCAGCGAGCCAATCCTCACCCCACTGGTCACTTTCGCTGCTTGAGATCAACACATAACAGACTTCATCAGGAGACTCATTCACAACCTTGATTTCGAAATCGCTCGTCCCACCACCTGAAAAAAGAGAACAACCTAGCGACGTCATCAACATCACTGTCACAATCAATAATCCTATGTGCCGTTTCATAAACACACCTCCTTATCCGGCTAATGACTGATCCAGTCGAATTTTGCAAAACGCTTATGCACCTGTTAGATACCGGAGTAACTTTAGAACCATCCGAGAATTCGCCGTTGACGCACTCAAAACGCTCACCAGCACAATTTTCGGATAAAGTCTTAGTCTTTTATGACCGGATCGATACTGGCATTATACAATAGCAAAATAAAGGGACAAGCCGCTGCATGCAGGTCTTCCTTTTTACCTTACTTCAATATCTGGTACAATGAGGGGCAGATGTTATCTCTGTCCCAGAAAAATGTCATGAGCAAATACAAATCAACTTGGATTCACAGCACTTGGATGTGGCTCAAATCCGAAATCCCCGTAATCCTCATCTTCGCCGTTCTGACCGTTTGTGTCACGTATCCGGTTATCACCCAACTCGATACCCATCTGGCGCAAAACCCAGATTGGGGCACGGATGCTTTTCATCACACATATGTACTCTGGTGGTTCAAGGAAGCGCTTATTACGCTCGGAACCAGCCCGGCTAACCTGCTTTGGATACAGTATCCATACGGCGGGTATTATCCAATGCTGAACACTTACAGCGCTGTTTACCTACCAGGCGTACCCTTGTTGTTTTTTCTTCCTCCGGCGACAGTCTACAATGTCCTGATCCTGATGAGCCTCTTTCTAAGTGGATTCTTCGGGTATCTCCTGTGCGCCTATCTCACCCAAAACCGGCTAGGAGGCATTCTGGGTGGCATTATCTATGCGTTCTTCCCCAATCACATGGCGCACGCCTACAGCGGTCACCTCGAGCTAACGTCGATTTATGCGTTTCCACTCTTCTTGCTCTTGATGATCAGAACCTTTCACCAGCCACGGTGGCGTACAGCTATCGCGTGCGGTGTGACGTTGGCGATCTCGATGCTCATTCAGCCGATGTTTGGGCCTTTCTTGCTCATTCCGATTACGTTGCTCTGGTTGGTATACGAGGCGCTGATCCTGAAACAGCCTTTCAGCCGCGAGACTGTCATAAAATTAGGGGGCGCTTTTGGCCTCGCGCTCCTGCTCATCTTGCCTTTCTATCTGCCAGTGCTGCGCCAGCAATTCACCGGGCAAAGTGCTTATCTGGAAGATGGCGGCATCGTCATTTTCTCATCCGATTTATTGGGCATTGTCTCGCCCTCGCCGCTCAATCCTATCCTCGCCGGACTGGTCCCAGAGTACGCGCGTGCTACCGTCCCAACCGATTTCCGTTTTGCCGAGTTGCTTAACTATGCCGGCATCATCCCACTGGCACTCGCCGCGCTGGCGTTTGTCACCCATCGCCGGGAGACGAGCGGTTGGGCAGTGCTCGCCCTGGGCGCGGCGCTGCTGGCGCTAGGCCCGGTTTTGAAAGTCGCCGGAGAGGTGGTCACGTTCGCTGCTGATGATGTTACGAGCACGATCCCCGCGCCTTATGCGATATTGATGAACCTTCCCTTCATCGCTTACAATCGCGCGCCCGCACGACTGAACACCACACTGATGTTGTGCATCGCCGTCCTGGCCGCTTATGGCATGGCCTGGCTCTCGACACGCTTACGCCCCCACTGGCGGTACATCTGCGGCGCAGGTTTATGCGCGCTCACGCTGCTCGAGTTTATCACCCTGTGGCCGGCGCGCACGACGCCCCTGGCCGCGCCAGAAGGGTTCACGGTCCTGGCGCAAACCCCCGATCGTGCGCCGGTTTTCAGCGTTCCCTGGCCAGAATGGCACACCCGCGAACTCTCGCTGTACTATCAAACCCTCCACCAACATCCGATTTTCGATGGTTGGGTGCAACGCAGCCTGCCACGGGAAGAGACTGTCGCCGACGAGTGTCTCGACGCGTTACTACGGCCTATGCCCGAAGTAGACATTATCCCCACGGCTTCCCCAACCGCGCGGGCGGCCATCGCGCAGGCTGAAAGGGTAGGTTACGTCGCCCTCTTCTCACGTTACGTCAAGAATCCCGGCGTATACGATGCCCTGTTCAGCGAGGCTTTCGGCCCTCCGTTGGGCGATAGTGACAGGATAAGCGTCTATCAAGTTCCAACCGAACCGCTGCCACTCGGCGAATTGACCTATATCTTGCCAGAAGAACGGTGGAGCGATGTGGAGACCTGGGACGGACGTCCGGCGCGTTGGATATATGAATTTGGAGAACTGTATCTATATTCTCCAGAAAGGCAATCAGGCGCGCTACAGTTCGCGGCGCTCCCCTTGAACGCCGTGCAACGGCTTGAAATCGAGGTGAACGGTGAACCAATACCGGGCGTCCTCATCGGCGATCCTATCACGTACACCACTGCCTTGCTAACGCTGAATGCCGGGCAGAACCTGATCCGCTTCCGCCCCACAGCCGGCTGCGAAATCATTCACGGCGATCCACGCTGCCTGGGGATAGCACGCACTGCCGGGGCAGAATGTGATCCCTACACACGTGAAGCACGCTGCCTGAGCGTCCTGTTCCAGAATATCCGTTTCAAGCGCACGGAAACCGCACCCGGTATGTACGCCGTCAACGTAAAGTTGGGCGACGGCGTCGCGTTATTGGGATACGATCTGCACGGCAACCCCACGCCAGGACAGCAGATTGACGTAGTGTCGTATTGGCAGGCATACGCTCCCATCTCCAATGACTACGTCATCTTTACCCATCTCTTAGGACCCGACCAAACCCTGACAAGCCAGTACGATTCGCCGCCCTTAGGCAGACTGTACCCCACAACAGCCTGGAAAGAAAGAGTCATTTTTACCCACATTGCAAGCCTAGAAATCCCCGCCGGTACTGCGCCTGGAGAATATCATCTATTGACCGGAATGTATACTTATCCCGATCTTCAAAGGCTAGCGGTGATAAGCGAAGGCCCCTTCAGCGAACACAACCTGGTTTGGTTACAAGACATCATCCTTGAGTCGCCAGGCGAATGAATTTCGATGACGTCGCTAGCTCGAATTCTCAAAAAACCCTTGATATGGGTGATCGCGCTCACCCTCATCTATCTCACCATCCTGGCGATACGTCCCTCGGAAGCATTCTTCGGTGTGCCCGGCCAATGGACGTGGTCGGGGCGACCACCTGCCGCATCCACCATACCACGCTGGTGGCCGAGTCTTGTGTTGCTCGCGCTGCTCTGCGGCGGCGGTATTTGGTACGACAAAAAATGGGAGACCTTGTCGCAGTGTCACAAGACCGCCGTTTTGATCGCCCTGGCGACCGTAATCCCGCTTCTGCAAATCGCCCTCAAATACATTCATTATCGTTATCCACTTGAATATTATCTATATCGCACGATCGGGCCGCACAATGGATTTTGGCAAGCGGCGATTTCGATCGACAACATCTGGTCCTATTTAAGCCACTACCCGGATCACATGCGTGCGGCAAGCGGCGTCTTCGTGCATCTTCCCGTTCATCCGCCAGGCAACATTGTGTACCTGTGGGTATGGCGAAAGTTTTTCGAATTCGTCCCCACCCTGGGACATAACATCGCACACAGCCTGCGCGGCTACAACTGCGCCGATCTGGCTTTCGTGGCCTTGCAGGATTCTCAGATCGCAGCGGCAGTTGGGCAAATGATCACACCTCTGTTCAGCGGATTGACGATCTTCCCACTTTATGCGTGGGCGAAGCGCCTGCGCGATGCCCGCACTGGCTGGCGCGCGGTCCTGCTCTTCAGCTTTATCCCCGCGCTGGGCCTGTTCACGATGCGTTGGGACAGCGTCTACCCCTTCTTCGCCGTCCTCGCTTTTGCCTGGCTACATCGCGGATTGGAAACAGGGCGAGTCCGCTGGTGGTTCTTCGCAGGTCTCGTTGTCTCATTGGCTTCTTTCTCCAGTTTCGGAAATGCTACATTAGCTCCCGCCGTCGCCCTCTACGCAGCGCTGTATCTGTGGCAGAAAAGTCCCGGCGCGATGCTGCGGACCTGGAAATCCTGGCTGGCCTTGCTCCTCGGCGGATACAGCATCTGGGGCATATACGAAGCACTAACAGGCATCTCTGTCTGGGATATTTTTGCAATCACATTGGAAACCCACCTGAACCTGGGGCGCACGTATTGGCCCTGGATTTTCTACAACCTCTACGATCTCATCACATTTGCAGGTATCCCGGTAGGCATTCCCTTTGTAGCGCAAAGTGTGCGGGCGTGGCTGAATGTGATCCGCAGGCAAAGCCGCCCGATCGAGTTGCCTGCGTTGACCGTCTCCGGCGTCGTCCTGGCGCTCAATTTCTCCGGTGTCGTGCGGGGCGAGGTCGGACGAATGTGGCTTATCTGGATGCCCATCGTCACCCTCGCCGCCGTTCTGTGGCTGGCGGAAAAGAGAAACGGACGCGGCTATCCGCTGTTGGTGGGACTGATGGCATTGCAATGTCTGTGGATGACGCTCTTTCTGCGCGTCAGTCCCACCGGCATGCCGAGTTACATACCGCGCCAGCCGGGTAATCCGATGGTCGCTACACCATTACAGGTGACGTTCGACCAGGACATCCGGCTCGTGGGCTACGCTGTAGAACCGGCACAAGCGACGCCAGGCGACACAGTCGAACTCACACTATACTGGCAAGCTCGAACACGCCCCGACCTGCCCTACACCGTCTTCGCCCATCTCACCGCTGCAGACGGTGCGCTACAAGCGCAGAACGACGGTATGCCTGCCGGGAACACGCTCCCCACCTCCTGCTGGCTGTCCGGCGAAGTGATAGAGGACTATCGTCCCATCAAAATCCCGGCAGACGCGCCGCCGGGCGCATACACCGCGCAGGTGGGCCTCTACTACCTGCCGACACTCACACGCCTGCCCATCATCGACGGCGGCGCAGGTGACTTTTTCCGCTTACCGTTTACAATAACAGTTGAAGAATGAGCGAATGGCAAATAGCAAATGGCAAATGGCAAGTGACACCCATTGCACAATCTCTCATTCCTCATTTCTAATTTCTCATTTCTCATTTCTAATTCTCAGGAGAAGCTGGCATGCGTATTGGGATGATTACCGGAGAATACCCCCCGCTGGAAGGCGGCGTGGGCGACTTTACCCGCGAGTTGGGGATGGCATTACACACAGAGGGGCACGAGATCCACATCCTCACCACGCAGATGAACGACCGGCAACCAAGTCCCGTCCAGGAAGACGCGCTGGCAATCTACCGCGACATCTACGATTGGGACCGCAGCACACACGCGGAGATCACCCGCTGGATCAACACACTGGCGCTCGACGTGGTAAATATCCAGTACCAGGCGGCGGCCTACCAGATGCGCGGCGGGATCAATTTCTATCCGCGCGCCCAGAAGCGCCACCTCAACGCGCCCATTGTGGTGACGTACCACGATCTGCTGCCGCCCTACCTGTTCCCCAAGGCCGGACCGCTGCGCCGGTGGTCGGTGCGGCAATTGGCGCAGCACGCCGATGGCGTCATCGTCACGAACGGCGATGACTATACCACGCTCAACACGGCAATGGAAGCCAAACTACCACCGACGCGCCTGATCCCCATCGGCAGCAACATTGCGCCGCAGCCACCCGCTGGCTATGATCGCGCAGCATGGCGCGCCGCGCATGGCATCTATCCCAACGATATGCTCATCGGCTTTTTTGGCTTCCTGAATCGTGGTAAAGGCGTCGAAACGCTGATTGAGGCACTTGGGCAACTGGTCACAAGCGGACTACCAGCGCATTTGCTCTTCATCGGCGGGCGAACGGGATCGAGCGACAGCACCAACGCGCGTTACGCCGACGAGATTGATGCACGGATCAAAGAAGCCGGCCTTAGCACGCATGTGCAGCGCACCGGCTTCACCACGCCGGCCGAAGTTTCCGCTGCGCTTCTTGCCGTAGATATATGTGCCCTACCCTATCGCGGCGGTGCGAGCCTACGACACGGGACGCTCCACGCGGCACTGGCGCACGGTAACGCCATCGTCACCACCACGCCACAGACGGAGACACCACAACTGCAACACGGGAAGAACGTGATGCTTATCCCACCGGAAAATGCTACGGCGCTCACCAATGCCCTGCGCCTCCTGTGGATGGAGTCACACATGCGCGCCGACATCGGCCAGCAAGCCGCGCAATTGTCGCGCGAGTTTTCATGGGAGCGCATCGCCGCGCGCACAGCGGAGTTTTTCCGCACGGTACGCGGTCAGACTAATCAAAAGTAGAATTATGGCAAAGCAAAAGAGAAAGGAGAGCCATGCTAAGTAACGCAGAAAAAGAGTTGATTATGGCGTGTGCACAAAAATATGGTGCAACAGAATTGTATCTGTTTGGCTCGACTTTGGAGAGCGATCAATATCGTGATATTGACTTGGGCGTCAAAGGCATACCACCGATGCTGTTCTTCAAATTCTACGGGGAATTGTTGCGCAAACTACCCAGATCAGTTGATGTAATAGACTTGTCAAAGCGTTCACGGTTTGCAGAGATGGTCGAGAAGGAGGGCATCAAACTGTATGGTTAATTTAATACAAGAGATGGCTCTGGAAGAAGAACACATTCTCAAAACGTTAGCGGCATTACAAGAAGCACAAAACCGCCCACAAAGTACCCTTATCGAGCTATCTGCAATGGCAACATTTCTGCATAACATCTACAGTGGCATGGAAAACCTGCTCAAGCGCGCCCTGCACTATCTGGCGATATCACTACCAGACTCCGCTTCTTCACACAAAGATTTGTTGGATTTAGCAGTTGAACTTGGTGTCATCACCCAAGCTTTATCCGAAGAATTGGATGCCTATCGCGGCTTCCGCCACTTCTTCGTACATGGCTATGGAACTATGCTAGACAAAGCAAAGTTAATGCCCCTAGTAGAACAAATGCCTGAGATATGGGCGCAGTTCAAGGCAGAGTTAGTGGATTTTGCAACTAAACACTGAGAATTGTATGCGTACCGGACTAAGCTTACTCCTGATCAGCTTCACCGTCCTCGGCTTACTCTACAGCGCCGTCGTCCCCATCTTTGAAGCCTCCGACGAAGTGTGGCACTACCCGATGGTCGAACATCTGGCGCGCACCTGGACGCTTCCGGTACAACCGCTCGAACCCGGCGCCTCCAGCGGCCCGTGGCGGCAGGAGGCCAGCCAGCCACCGCTCTATTACGCAGTCGCTGCCGCGCTCACCGCCTGGATCGATACCTCGCCTGCGGCAGCCCCCTACGATCTGGACACGATCCGCCATCTCAACCCGCACGTAGCCGCCGGCGAGGTCATGCCTGACGGCAGCAATCCCAATCTGGTCGTTCACAATCCTGCACTGGAACGCTTCCCCTGGCGCGGCACAGTGCTGGCGATTCACATCGCGCGCGTCGTTTCCGTGCTCTTGGGGACATGGGCTGTCTACCTCACCTGGGCGCTCGTCCGCGAATTGTACCCCGAACGGCCAGAACTCGCCCTGCTCGCTGCCGCCATCCACGCCTTCACGCCGATGTTCCTTTTCGTCAGCGCTTCGGTGAACAACGACAATCTCATTGTACCGCTGTGCTCGCTGGCGTTGTTGATCATGGTGAGGTTGGTCAAAAGTGCAAGGTTGAAAGTTGAAAGTTACCTTGCGTTAGGTGCAGTGATTGGATTGGGGTTGCTGACGAAAGCAAGCGCAATTGCCCTGTTGCCGTTCGCTGGCGCCACAATTGCTTGGGAAGCATGGCAGAATCTCAAATGGCAAATCGAAAATCAAAAATCGAAAATCGAAAATCATGCCCCCCTACTCCCTACTCCCTACTCCCTACTCCCAAAAATCACCCTTCACGCCCTGCGCGACCTGGCGCTCGTCCTCTTGCCCGCGCTCGCCATCTCCGGGTGGTGGTTTATCCGAAATTACCAGCTTTACGGCGATTGGCTGGGGCTGAACGCCTTCTACGCTGTGCTCGGTACACGCGATGTGGCGGCAGACCTGGCGCAACTGTGGGCCGAGCGGTTCGCCTTCGCTGCCGGGTATTGGGGCAACTTCGGCGGTCTCAATGTACCGATGCCCACGTTGATTTATACCATACTCGATCTCTTCGCCATCCTCGCGGGAATCGCTGCGGTTGTGCGTTTTGGGTTATGGGCGGTTAGTCCAAAGTCCAAAGTCCAAAGTCCAAAGTCCGGAGTCCAAAATTACCAGTCACCAGTCGCTGGTCACCAATCCCACGTTACCAATCTCTGGCCTTTTGCCTGGGATGAACTGACCGCCGCGCGGGCGCTGGCCTGGGCCTGGCCTGTCGCGGTCTTCGTCTCGTGGATCCAATGGGCGACGACCACCTGGTCTTCGCAGGGCCGGCTTATCTTCTCCGCGCTGCCGATGTGGTCGCTGGCGTTGGCGTTGCCGATGAGTTTCAAGTTGAAAGTTGAAAGTTCAAAGTTACGCATTACGCATCACGTATCAAGTATCTCTAAAATCCAAAATCAAAAATCGAAAATCCTTGCCACCTTTCTCTTCGCTCTCTGCGTGATCGCCTTGCCTGCGTGGATTGTGCCGGCGTATACGCCGCCGCCAACGACGCACGCCACGCTGAGCACCCCGCCCTTGCGCGCGGATTTTGGGAATGGCCTGCGGCTCACCGGCTTTATGATCGACGAACGCAGCACCACGCCGGGCGACACCATCGGGCTGACGTTACAGTGGACGGTACTCACACCCACCGCAACCGATCACAGCCTCTTCATCCACGTTTTGGGCGACGGGGAGCGCATTATCGCGCAACGCGATACGTTCCCTGGACGCGGACTGCTTTCGACGACGTGGTTGGAGCCGGGGCACACCTGGATCGAGCACTACGAAATCGCCATCTCCCCGCTGGCCTACGCGCCCGACAATCTGACGTTCGCCGTGGGGATGTACGAGACCGCCACGGGCACACGGTTGCCCGTGCAAGCCGACGCCTCCTTCACCGTTATGCCGGCAGGCGATATTGTGACCTTCGGCGATGTGTGGCTAAACGAGGCAATAGAATTAACAGAGGTGCATTTCGGCAAAGGCATCGTGCTCACCGGTTACGATCTGAGCGACGTGATTGTGGCGCGCGGCGAGACGCTTCAGGTGACGCTGCACTGGCGTTGCGCAAAGCCCATCGACGGCGACTACACCATCTCCGTGCAGCTCATCGACGCGCAATGGAACAAGGCCGCCCAGTCCGACGCCTGGCCGCTTGACGGCGCAGCGCCAACATTCTCATGGCAGGTGGGACAGACCATCGACGAGCCGCGCGCGCTCGACATCGCCGCCGACGTCACGCCGGGCGTCTACAATCTGCAACTGGCGATCTACCGCGTGAACGCCGAGGGTGAACTCGAACACCTGCCCATCGTGTGGGAGAAAGGCCAGATGCCTGCCAGAACCGTCGTGCTGACGCGGGTGCGAGTGGATTAAAATGGAGTTCACCCGTGGCGACTCTGATTCTGTCGACAAAAATCAGTATTCCACCGCTACGCGAAGACTACGCACCGCGCCCCCGGCTGCTGGAACGGTGTGCAGCCGGGTTGGCGCGCAAGCTGCTCCTGGTCTCCGCGCCGGCGGGCTTCGGCAAGACGACGCTGCTGACGGCGTGGATCAACCACGAGCGGCGACGCAGTCAAATCCCGTTTGGGTGGCTGTCGTTGGAGCGTGCGGACGGCGTCCCGACGCGCTTTTGGACGTACCTCATCCACGCGTTGCAAGTCGCCGTCTCGCACCTGGGGGATGTGGCTTTGGGGATGTTGGAAGCGAGCGAGCAGCCGCCTATCGAAAACGTCCTGACCGTGCTGCTCAATGCCATCGCCGCATACGACCAGCCACTGGTCTTGGTCCTGGACGATTATCACCTGCTCGAAGCGCCGGCAATCCACGAGAACCTGCTCTTCTTCCTCGAACACCAGCCGCCCCACTTCCACCTCGTCCTCGCTACGCAAATCGATCCTCCCTGGCCTCTGGCGCGGCTGCGCGCCCGGCAGCAGATCGTGGAGGTGCGTCAAAACGACTTGCGCTTCACCGGTGAAGAAGCTGCCAAATTCCTGCACCGTTCGATGCGGCTTAACTTGCCGCCGGAGGACGTCGCCGCGCTGGACGCGCGCACCGAGGGCTGGATCGCCGGTCTGCAAATGGCGGCGCTCTCCCTGCAACGGCAATCCGACGCGCGCGCGTTCGTCGCCGCCTTCACCAGCAACGACCGGTATATCTTCGACTATCTGCTCGAAGAAGTTCTGCAACAACAAACGCCGGACGTCCAGGATTTCCTGCTGAAGACCGCCATCCTCGACCAGATGTCGCACGAACTCTGCGATGCCACGCTGGAACGCGACGATAGCCAGGAGATCCTCGAGTACCTGGAACGGGCCAATCTCTTCTTGATCCCGTTGGACCACGAGCGATATTGGTGTCGGTATCACCATCTCTTTGCGCAGTTGTTAGTCGGCCACGGCAAAAAACTCGGCTTTGACGACGCCCCATACCATCGCCGCGCCAGTGCATGGTTGGAAGCCCATAGATTGCCCGCTGCCGCGCTTGGTCACGCCCTGCAGGCCGGGGATTTCGCGGAGGCGGCGCGCATTGCGGAAGACAACGCGCTGGTGATGCTTGGGCAAGGCCATTTAGGGAAACTCGCCTCGTGGTTGGATACGCTACCGGAAGCCCTCACCCAGGCCCGTCCCTGGCTGTGTGTGGCGCAGGCCTGGCTGGCGGTCTACGCGGGCAAGGTAGAGCACACGGAGCAGTGGTTGGCGCGGGCGGAAACGCTTTTGCACGCCAGCGTCGCCGTTACGCAGACCGCCGAGGAACGGCGGATCAGCGGACACATCGCCATGATTCGCTCCAACCCAAAAGGGCTGGCGTTGGCCGAACAGTGGGGGCACGGCGAGTTTGTCCTCAGTGGCTACATTACCAGAAGCGGAAATCGCATCGACAGCAAGCGGTGTCATCGCCTTCTACTCCAACCGCGACGGAAATCCGGAGATTTACGTTATGCCGGCGGCCAACGGTGAGGCGACCCGCGTGACCGATGATCCCGCTTTCGACGACAGCCCGGCGCTCTCGCCCGACGGCGCGCAGATCGTGTTCCTGACGGCGCGGCACGATCCCAGCCCTAACTTTCCCGATCTCAAGTACGAAATCTACGTGATGGACAGCGACGGCGGCAACCCGCGCCGTTTGACCGAGACAGAGGCCGCCGAGGATCACCCGGCATGGTCGCCCGATGGCAGCACAATCATCTTCGACGCCGACTACGACAGCGATGGCTACTACGAACTCTACACGATGAACGCGGACGGGACAGACGTGACTCGCCTGACCTCCAACGCAGCGAACGACCAGTTCGCCGATTGGTCACCGGATGGGACGCGGATTGCATTTTCGTCAGATCGCAACGGCAATTGGGATATCTTCGTGATGGAGGCAGACGGCAGCAACCAGCGCACATTGACCAACAGCCCAGATTGGGAGTTGTTCCCGGCCTGGTCGCCAGATGGAACGCAGATCACATTCACCGGCCTGGTTCCCCGTTCCCGGAACACCGACGTTTTCGTGATAAATGCAGACGGCAGCGACGTGCGCCAGCTCACCGACTCACCGCGCTTCGACGAAAACCCAACCTGGTTGCCCGACGGCAACCTGATCGCCTTCCAGACCGAGCGCGACGGCAATTTCGAGATTTACGTGATGTGATGAACCCGGACGGCAGTAACCAACGTCCATTGGCGGCCTCTTCGTCCGATGAACTCTGGCCCTCCTGGGGGCCGTCCGCGCCACCCTCCGTCATCAACCTGCTGGAAAGGAGCGCGCAGGCGTTGGGAATGCGTGAGACCTTCCAGGCAGCACTGGGCGACCTGGATGGCGACGGCGATCTCGACGCTGTCTTTGCCAATCCGATGCGCAACCACAGCGAGGTCTGGTTGAACGATGGGGGCGGGACCTTCGTGAACACCAGCCAGCAGTTGACGCAGTACGGGCACGGTGTGGGGCTGGCCGATTTCGATGGCGACGGCGACCTGGATGCCGTCATCGTTTGTCATCAGAACAGCGCCGCCACCCAAGTCTACCTGAATGACGGGACAGGGATGTTCACGGCGACTGGACAGGATTTCGGCGACGCGCGCATCAGCGCCGCCGATGTGAACGTGCTCGATCTTAACAGCGACGGGTTTGTAGATTTCCACGTTCTGTACTATTCTGATAGCGGCGTCGCCGACAAGGTCTACCTGAACGACGGAGACGGTCCAGGAGGAACGCCCGCGACCTTCCACGATAGTGGCTTGCTCCTGGATGAAGACTTCATCGCCTGGAGCGATCTGGACGGCGATGGTGACGTAGACTACTTTGGCAAGCGTTGGAGAAAAGGCTATGTGGTGATGCTCAACGACGGCAGCGGACAATTTATCCTGGGCTGGCAGATGGAAGACCCGTTGGCAACCGTCGGCGATGTGGCTCTGGCGGATTTCGACGGCGACGGCGACCTGGACGCACTCATTGCCAACGGCTTCCGAGAGACAGGCAGCCAAACCACCCGGCTCCTGTGGAATGACGGCAGCGGCGCCTTCACCGACAGTGGCTTGCACTTGAACGAAACGATGGGCGCGCACTTCGCCGTGGGCGATCTCGATCTGGATGGCCGGTTGGATGTCGTCGTCACCAACATGGATCGCCCCAACGAAGTCTGGCTCAATCGCGGCGCGCAGTTTGTAGACAGCGGCTTGCGATTGGGTGATACGACCGAGATGAGCGGGCGGCCCACGCTGGGCGACCTGGATGGTGATGGCGATCTGGATGTCGTCATAGGCCGGTTCAGAGGCGGGGCAGAGATCTGGTTCAACACGCTCAACTGATTTGACACACACCTCAATGATTCGCCGTTTCGACAAACGATTCATCGATGGCACCGAGAAAGGATGAATGAGAACTAAACGGCCCTCAGCTAAAGCTGAGGGGTTTGGGGCTAAAGCCCTTCCGCCTTCGGCGGCTGAAAGATTCCTATGTGCTAAAAGCACACGGTTTCAACCGACCCGCCTTCGGCAGGCTAAAGCCACGTTTGGAAATGAACAACCAGAATATTTCCGACGTCCGTACTGTGCTACAGAAGTTTCAAGATGGCTACGCCGCCCGCGATCTCGCCAGGCTAGACGAATTCATGCAATTGTTCGTCCAGGACGACAGCATCGAGATGATCGGCATCGGCGCGGCGAAACGCGCTGCCAACGAGTGGTTTGAAGGTCTCGCGCGTGTCCGGGAAATCATCGAAAGTGATTGGCGGTATTGGACGTAGATCGACAACATCTTTATGAAACACCCTGATCCTTACAAAGTCTATCTCTTCCTGTCCTTTGCTGCGGGTATCCTGTTCGCAGCGCTCTTCAGTATACCGTACTATGAGACAGTCACGGCCAGGCTCGACCCGCTACAATTGATGGTGGTCGGGGTGGCGATGGAGATTTCCCGGCTACTTTTCGAGATACCCACCGGACAAACATATAAAAGCCTGTTTGGTCGCCACGGCCAAGTTCGTGGTGCAACGTCGCACCGACATCGGCCCGATCCTGGCGCAACTGGCGCAGGAACTGCCGGAAGATGCTATCGTTGGCGCGCCCTTCGCGATCTTCCAATTCGTCACCAGCGTCACCGATGGGTACGACGCCGAAATCGGCTTCCCCGTCAACCGCGAAGTCACCGCGCCATTTCCGGATGGCGCGCCGTCCCTCCGCACCCGGACTTTACCGGCAATGGAGGTGCTTGCGCTCGTGCATCAAGACGCGCCTGAAAAGTTGCGGGAGACCTACCGCGCCCTCTACGCCTACGCCAACGAGCACGCCATCATCTCCGACGAGTTTGGCCGCGAGGTGTACGCGGACGCAGTGAACCCGGGTGGGCCAGGGACCGAAGCGCAGTACATCATCCACGATTGGAACGGCAAGCTGGCCCAAGGCCTGGAACGTGTCCTGGGCCAGGAGACACACGACGTGGTCATGCAGGGGAGCGAGACGTTGAGCATCGTCTCCCGCACGGAGGATCGCTTTCTGTCGGTCAAGGCGATGCTGGAACGGCTCGATGGGTTGGCAGACGAGCATCAAAAGTACGACGTCCTCTCCGGCTGCGCCCACGTCTTCCCGCCGGGCCAGGTCGCCAAACTCAAGGCCGTCTTCGATGAGGCGTATGTCCAAACCCACGATGGTCTCCAGGCCGTGGACGCCGTCCTCGACTTTATGGAGGCCGATCCCGGTTGGAGCGAAACCCGTCCCACACGCGAAGGCTACACGATCTACGCCGCCAAAGGCCCCCGCGATCCGCAGGCCTACGCCGAGGCCCAAACCGACCTCGAGCGGCGCAGGGCTCACTGCTTCTGCCCCTTGCTCCGCAGCAATCTGGATCAGGGGATGCCGACCGCTTTCTGTTACTGCGGGTCAGGGTGGTATCGCCGGCAATTCGAGGGCGCCATCGGCAAGCCGGTGAGCATTGACATCGTCAGCTCGGTACTCCGGAGCGATGATGTATGCCGGTTTGCCATCCACTTGCCGGAGGAGACCGAATTCCGATAGCACAATCGCCGAGCGTTACAGCCGCGCACCTGGCGTCGCGTTGCGCAGCTGTGACGCTTAAATCGTGGGCATGGTGCAAACCTTCCGAGAAGTTGCGTGGGGCCTAGCATAAACAAGCTATCGGCTTAAGTATCTATCCGGGTAACACTTCAGTTTTGTTTTATGAGCACATCAGGTGCGACGCACTTGAGTCAGGCCTGCAGCACGGTCTGACGCAATCCGCTGCTATTTTTTAGGCGCAAAAGTGCGTTGCACCTCAGAAATGTTACCTATCCGGGAATTGCCATTTTAGGCGGTTTGACATCATTCGCTAAAACCATTTGCCGTGGTATTAAGGAAGATTTCGCAGCAAATAAGGAGAACTTCAATGGGCAAACAACATCCATTTCGGTTTGGATTGAATACTTCCGCGTCATCACGGGAGGCTTGGATTGACAAAGCCCAACGAGCAGAAGCATCTGGCTATGACACCTTGCTGGTTTCCGATCATCTCAATGTCCCGTTTGCGCCTTTTGCCGCGTTGGTCGCCGCTGCAGATGCAACGACGACATTGCGTGTGGGTAGTTATGTCTTCGGCAACGATTTCCGCCATCCCGTGTATCTGGCCCGAGAAGCGGCGACTATCGATAAGTTCTCCGAGGGCCGGTTCGATCTTGGCTTGGGCACGGGCTGGCTGCGTAGCGATTATGAGATGTCGGGCATTCCGCTGGACCGTCCTGGCGTACGGGTCAGCCGCCTGACAGAAGCAGTGCAGATCATCAAAGGTTTTTTTGCGGAGGGTCCTTTCACTTTCACCGGAAAGTACTACACAGTACGTAACCTGAAGGGTACTCCCAAATCGATTCAGCGCCCTTACCCCCCGCTTATGCTGGGGGGAGGTGGTCAGCGGATGTTATCACTGGCGGCCCGGGAAGCGGACATTGTAAGTGTAAATGCCAAAACAACGGCTGCAGGTGGATTGAATTTTGGCAGTCTCACAGCAGAGGCTGCCGCGCAAAAGGTGGCATGGGTGCGGCAGGCGGCAGGGCAACGCTTTGACGACTTGACTTTGAATATTCTAGTTCCGTTGGTTGCCATCACGGACAAGCGACACCAAGCTGCCGAACAAATGCTGCAGCAATGGAACGTTCCAGAGAGTATACTTAGTGTAGAACAAGTCTTGGAATCTCCCTCGGCACTCATCGGTACTGTGGATCAAATCGTGGAAGATTTACAGGCGCGACGAGAACGCTACGGTTTTTCCTACATTGTGGTGTGGGCAATGGAAGAGTTCGCCCCTGTAGTGGAACGGCTAGCAGGTAGGTGAAGCGCCACGACAGATGGGGGGACGGCGTCTGTCCCAGTGATTTTCGGTCCTTGCTGAGGACGCTTTAAGCATTGAAGTTCAAAAGAGTGTCCTTCACGTCACAGCCGCGCACCTGGCGCTGCGCGGCTGTGACCTTAGCCCAAGGAGAGAGCATGACCAAGAAACAACTTTTTGCCCTGTGCCTCAGCAATTTCGCCATCTTTGTCGTCGGTGCCGGCGCGCTGCCCTTGCTGCCCGTTTATGCGGCGCAACTGGGCGCGCCCCCGGTCGTGACCGGTTATTATCTCGCTTTCTGCTACATCGCCCTGGCGGCCGGGACCTTTTTTGCCGGCTGGCTGTCCGACAGATTCGGCCGCCGGCGGTGGTGGTTGGCGTTGGCGGGACTGCTCGGCATCCCCGTGACGGTGTCACTGGGGCACGTAGGCGCGATGTGGACGTTGATCACGCTGACCGCACTCCTTTGGTTCCTGGGTGGTCTCGGCTTATCTTCGGTCAATATCCTGGTGGGACTTTTCGCCGGAGACGAAAAGCGGGGCCAGGCCTTTGGATTTCTGGCGCTGGCGATGGGCACCGGGACCTTAACTGGGGGGATGATCACCGGTCCCCTCGTCGATGCCTGGGGATACACCACGATGTTTGCCTTGCTTTCGCTCTTTTGGGTGCCGGTGTTAGTTGCTGTGCTTTTCGTACAAGACAAACAGCGCACAGCATCGCACTCCGGCCAGATGCCCGCGACAGAGCCAAAGACCCGCCTGAGCAAAGACTTTTACCTGCTGTTTGTCGCTAATCTGATTGGCGCTGCAGCCGGCTTTATGAGCCTATTAGGCCGTTCATTGCGCATAGACTTTTCAGGCTTTACGGCCACTGCTATCTCGAGCACAGGCGCGATCGCGGCCCTGGTCACCTTGCCGGTCCTCTTATGGGTCGGCTCGCTATCCGATCGCTTGGGACGCAAGCAATTTCTGATCGTCTGTTACCTGACGTCGGCGGCTGGCCTGGCAGCCCTCTCCCTGTCGACCTCGTTGTGGCACTTCTGAATTGCAGTTTCGCTGGGTCAACTGTCAACCACAATTGGCGCCCCAGTGGGACAGGCCATGGCAACCGATCGCTTAGCCCCGGAATCCTTGGGCCGCGGATTGTCCCTTTACAATACTGGAGGCTCGATTGGGGCTACCATCGGATTCATCTGTACAGGCTATGCCGCCCAGGCATTGGGAACAACTTTCACGCTTATCGGTGGCGCGCTATTGCCACTAATGGCCATCATCTTGCTCATACCCGTGAAACGCGTAAGCCGTATGGCAAAGCAAAGTATGGACACTGCACACATCGTCCAGCCGGTTGGAAAAGCTCCGACGGCGGCGATGAACAAAAAAGTCAGGAGAAGGTAGCGCATATCGCAATCAGTCGCGCAAGCATACGTGGTCGATCTTACTAGAACCTTCCGAGAAGCCACAAACGCACTTCCCGGAAGATCAGGACTACAGATGCTTCAACTTACCGATACGCCCTAGTATTTTGACCATCGCAAAGACACAGATAATCACCAAGACCGCATATACCATCTGAATGATCGGATAACCCGGCGACTCGCTGCTCCTTGAGGAAAAGATGATCATGATCGGCAGAAATATCGTCAGGTAGGCCAGAAGGCGGCGGTATTTCTGAATCTTGGAATCCAGGTCGAAGTATATCTCCGGCACCTCGCCCTCCCCTGCCAGCGTGCGGAAGTATTGCCAGCCGCCCATACGCCCCAGATGCTCCCAACCGGCATCTTTGAACAGTTGCAGGTAGTTCTGATAGTCTTTGCTGTCGGTGACTTTGACCCTAACACTGGTAGCTGTAAGCTCTTAAGTTGCAGGTAGTTCTGATAGTCTTTGCTGTCGGTGACAAAATCCAGGCGGTAGACATAGTTGGCGGGTTCGCCGGTCATGAAATAGTAAAAGCCGGGGAATCCCAGCGACGCCAGATGCAGCCCCTCCTGCGATAATTGCGTAACCGTGCAATGGTTCGGTCAACCCAGCAGGATGTAGGCCGTCGTTTCGGTGCGCGGCAAGTATTTAACCAGATTTCCCGGTAACTCCATATCGTCCCCTTGACAATTAAAGTAAATCATTGTATACTTTAATTACCCCCCCCAGAGGGGAGGGGGTTTGTAGAGGCTGATACGTCAAATTTTCAGTAGTCCGGAAAAGGAGAACTATGCAGGAGCACGATCATTCGACACACGCACAACACGGCGCGCATCACGAAGGCGCACTTAGACGGCTCAAAACCACCGAAGGCCATCTGCGCGGTATCCAACGAATGCTGGAAGAGGACGCCTACTGCATCGACATCCTCCGGCAGATTCAGGCCGTGCAGGCAGCTTTGAACAAAGTCAGCGTTCAAATCCTGGAAGAGCACCTCAACTCGTGCGTCATCACTGCCGTGCGCGGCGAAGATCCACAAGAACGCGAGCGTGTGCTCAAGGAAATCAGCGACGTGTTCGCGGCAGCAACAAAAGTATAGTAGGAGATAAACAATGAAAACAGGAAAATGGATTGGATTAGGGGTTCTCGTAGCGTTGGGAATACTTTTCGTAGGATTGATTGGTGGATGGTTGCTGGGTCGCCTTTCCTGGCGCACACCGGCACTAGCTGCCGTGTTAACGCCGGATGCAACACCATACACCGCGAGTTGCGATGGACCAGGATTCGGCATGGGGCCAGGGATGATGCGCTGGCAGGCACCGGACGGCTTCCGTGATAGGGATACAAATATCACACCGGGGTCTTGCACTTTCGGGGAAACTGTGGAAGACTGTCCTCTCACCTCAGCAAATGCCCCCACCCCCGCCGAAGGTGAAACGTTGACCATCGAAGAAGCCCAGATGGCACTCGAAACCTATCTCGCAGATCGAGGATACAACAACCTGGAGATCGTGGATATGATGGAGTTCGAGCGCAATTTCTACGGCATCGCACGCGAAACGGATACCGGCATTGGAGCAATGGAACTGTTAGTCAACAAATGGAGCGGCGCGGTCAGCCTGGAAATGGGACCGAATATGATGTGGAACGCGAAGTATGGGATGCATCGGCGTGGCATGATGGGTGCATGGAGAAGTGGCGAGAACACGCTCTCCGCAACGGAAGCCCTGGAAATCGCCCAAACCTGGCTCGATGAAAATCAGCCTGGTGTCACCGTCGAGGAAGACGTGGACCCCTTCTACGGCTACTACACCATCCACACTCACACCGGAGACGCCATCGAGGGCATGCTCAGCGTGAATGGCACTACCGGTCAGGTCTGGTATCACACATGGCACGGTGAGTTCATCCACATGTTAGAAGAAGAATAAAAGGAGAAAACTATGAAAACTGTGACGTATACGATTCCCAATATCTCGTGCAAGCACTGCGTGCACACGATCAAGACGGAAGTGGGCGATATGAGAGGTGTGTGGTCCGTCGAAGCGGATGCGCAGACCAAGCAAGCGACCATTTCCTTCGAAGAACCGGCGAGTGAGGAAGCGATCAAGTCCTTGCTGGCCGAAATCAACTATCCTGTAGTCGCATAGTCAAAGAGTCAGATAGTCGCATAGTCAAGGAGTCGGCAGGTCAGTGCGACTAAAGACTGCCAGACTACTCGACTATCTGACCAGAAGGAACTTTCTATGACCCATACCATTACTTTACCCATCACCGGCATGACCTGCGCGAACTGCGTGGCAACCGTCGAGCGCAATCTGAAGAAACAGACAGGCGTGGAAAACGCAGTCGTCAATCTCGCGTCGGAGCGCGCCACGGTGACGTTCGACCCGGCGCAGGTAAACCTTGAGGCACTGACCGGTCGCATCGAACACGCCGGCTATGGCATCGCCGCTGGCGATGCCGACCTGATCATCAAACGGCTGGCTGACGACAACGATGCCCGCCGGCTGGAGAGCGCCTTGCGCCAACTCGAAGGCGTGGTCGAAGCGCAGGTCGCGTTGGCGACCGAGAAAGCCCGCGTAACCTATATCCCGACGATCGTGAGCCAGGCCGAAATCCGCAAGGCGGTTTCGCGTGCCGGGTTTGAGGCGCTGGAGATGGGAGGTGAAGCCGAGGATGCCGAAGCCAAGGCGCGTGCTGCAGAAATCAGCCACCAGAAGCGGATGCTCGTCACCGGCCTGATTTTCACCGTGCCGCTGTTCCTGTTCTCGATGGCACGCGACTTCGGCCTGCTTGGGATGTGGGCGCACGCCCCCTGGGCAAACTGGCTGATGCTGGCCCTCGCCACACCGGTGCAGTTCTACGTCGGCGCGCAGTATTACGTGGGCGCGTACAAAGCCTTGCGCAACGGAGCGGCTAACATGGACGTGCTCATCGCGCTCGGTTCATCGATGGCGTATCTGTACTCCATCCCCATCGTCTTCGGTTGGCTGGATGGGCACGTCTACCTGGAAACATCAGCGGTCATCATTACCCTGATCCGGCTGGGTAAACTGCTCGAAGCGCGGGCCAAGGGCGGCGCATCCGAGGCCATCAAGAAACTGATGGGCTTGCAAGCAAAGATGGCACATGTGGAACGCGACGGCGTCGAGATGGTCATCTCCGTGGATGAAGTGCTGGTGGGCGACGTCGTACTGGTACGCCCTGGCGAAAAAATCCCGGTGGATGGCGTGGTGATCGCGGGGCACTCGTCCGTGGACGAATCCATGCTCACCGGCGAATCGTTACCGGTGGAGAAAGGATCGGGCGATCCCGTCATCGGCGCGACGCTCAACAAACTGGGCCTGCTCAAATTCGAGGCGACGAAGGTGGGCAAACAAACGGCGCTCGCGCAGATCATCCGGCTGGTGGAAGAGGCGCAGGGCAGCAAAGCGCCGATCCAGCGGTTGGCGGATCAGATCTCAGAGGTGTTCGTACCCATCGTAATCGGCATCGCGGTGCTCACGTTCCTGGGCTGGTACTTTCTTGGGCCAGTACTGCCAGCCGATGCGAACATCAACGCCTTCACACGCGCGCTGATCAACATGGTCGCCGTGCTGGTGATCGCCTGCCCGTGCGCGATGGGCCTGGCAACACCGACGGCAGTGATGGTAGGGACGGGCAAGGGCGCCGAATTGGGCGTCCTGCTGAAGAACGGCGAAGCCCTGGAGCGCGCCGGGCACATCACGACCGTTGTGCTGGATAAGACCGGCACGATCACGAAGGGGCAACCGGCGGTGACAGACATCGTTACGAATCATGAATCACGAATCATGAATCATGAATCCCCCAATCAGCAATCCTCGCCTATTCCCTACTCCGTACTCCTTACTCCAGATGAGCTATTGCGTCTTGCCGCTTCCGTCGAGAAGGGCAGCGAGCATCCGCTCGGAGAGGCGATTTGGGCGGAGGCGACGGCGCGGGGGCTGCAACTATCCGAGCCGGAGGGCTTTCGGGCCGAGGCCGGGCATGGCGTCTCCGCCGAGGTGGACGGGCGCGCGATAGCCGTGGGCAATTTGCGGATGATGGAAGCGCGCGGCTACCCGCTCAACGGCTTACAGCCCGAAGTGGAACGGTTGCAGGCGGAAGCGAAGACGGCCATGCTCGTCGCTGTGGATGGCGCAGTGCGCGGCGTGATCGCCGTGGCGGACACACTCAAAGACGGCTCGAGCGAAGCGATTGCCGACCTGCGCCGGATGGGCCTGCACGTGGCGATGATCACCGGCGACAACCGTAAGACAGCGGAAGCCATCGCCAAACAGGTAGGTCTCGACGCAGTGCTGGCGGAAGTGTTGCCGGAGGGCAAAGCCGCCGAGATCAAGAAATTGCAGGCAGCTGAGGTCAATGGGAAACCGGCGGTCGTGGCGATGGTCGGCGACGGCGTGAACGACGCCCCCGCCCTGGCCCAGTCCGACGTCGGCATCGCCATCGGCACAGGGACAGACGTGGCGATGGCGGCGGCGCCGGTCACGCTGATGTCCGGTGATCTACGCGGCGTCGTGCGGGCAGTCGCGCTCTCGCGCAAGACGCTGCGCACGATCAAGCAAAACCTGTTTTGGGCGTTCTTCTACAACGTCATCCTCATTCCGGCGGCAGCTTTGGGATTCCTCAATCCTATGCTGGCAGCCGGCGCGATGTCCTTCAGCAGCGTGTTCGTCGTCACCAACAGCTTAAGGCTGAAAAGGGCGGACATTGGATAAAAGCGGAGATAACAATGCGGGCGTCAGTCGAAGTCAACTGACGCCCGCATTGTTATCTATTATCGTCCAAAACACAAGCTGCGATGCACTTTCCGGAGTGCGCCCTATCTACCAGGGCGCGAATTTCGCGCCCTGGCTACGTCTACGCACAATACGCCGCGATGATCTCATCCATCTCGCGGTTGACGGTTTCATCCACCCACTTGCGGCTCGGGTCCGCGTCGAACCACGCTAATGTGCGGCGGATGCCCTCGCGGAAGGGGATCGTCGCCTGGAAGGTGGGCACGAACGTCTTGATCTTGGTGTTGTCGAAAATCGCGCTCCACGTTTTGTCGCCGAGCAAGCCCGCGCCCAGCGACGGGTTGATCTTGGTGATGAAGTCCGAAGGGATGTGAACGACGTTCGCCTCCACACCGAGCGCGTCGGCAATCGTCGCGTAGATTTGATTCCACGTCAGCACCTCGTCCGACGTGATGTGGAAAGCGTGTCCGATAGTCTGCGGATTACCGAGTAACCCCACGAAACCCTTGGCGAAGTCCGCCGCGTGCGTCACGGTCCACAGCGAACTGCCATCTCCGTGGATGATGATCGGGCGGCCCTTGAGCAGCCGGTCCGCCAACGTGTAGCACCCCCACCCCCCAATCGCCACCGGGAACACCGAGGAATAGGTGAGCGACGGGCGCATGATGACCATCGGGAAGTTTTCCTCGCGGTAGGCGCGTTGCAGGCGTTCTTCGCAGGCGATTTTGTTCTGTGAATAGGTCCAGTAAGGATTATGCAGCGGTGTGGACTCGGTGATGATCGGATGCGCGGGCGGCTTCTGGTAGGCTGACGCCGAGCTGATGAAGATGTACTGCCGCGTGATGTCGCGGAACAGCGCAATGTCGCGTTCGATGTCGTCGGGCCGGTAGGCGACCCAATCCACAACGGCGTCGAACGTCATGCCGTGCAGCGCTTCCTGTACCTGCGCCGATTGGTGGATATCGCCGGTGATGACATTCGCATCCGCAATCTCCACCTTGTGCTGCCCGCGATTGAGCAGGTAAAGGTCGATCCCTCGCTCCACCGCCAGTTTGCTGACTTCCGTGCTGATAATGCCCGTGCCGCCAATAAAGAGAACTTTCATGACTCCCCCCGAATCCCCAAATACCGCTGATACGCTGCATCCCACGCTGCCGTGTCGCGCGGCGCGAAGGTCTTCAACTCGAAGGAGCGGGCGACGACTTCACGGCCTTCGGAGAGAGAGTCGATGTGACCGAGCGCGATCGCCTGTACAAGCACATTGCCGAGCGCCGTCGCCTCGATTGGGCCGGTGACGACCATGCGCCCGGTCGCGTCCGCCGCGAACTGGTCGAGCAGTTCGTTCTTTGCGCCACCGCCGATGATGTGGATGGTCGCCAGCCGGCGGCCGGTCAGCTCATCCAGCTTCTCGGCGACCCAGCGATATTCCAGCGCCAGGCTCTCCAACGCGCAGCGCAGGATCGCGCCCTTCGTCTCCGGCACTGCCTGGCCGGTTTCACGGCAGAACGCCTGGATGCGCGGCGCCATATCGCCCGGCGCGAGGAAACGGTCGTCGCCCGGATAGATCAACGGCCCGAACGCGGGCGCCGCCGCCGCCATCTCCACCATCTCGCCGTAGTCGTGATCCTCGCCCGCGCGCTGCCACTCGCGGCGACATTCCTGCACCAGCCACAGGCCCATGATGTTCTTGAGCAGGCGGAACGTGCCGTTTACGCCGCCTTCGTTCGTGAGATTGTACGCCAGCATCGTCTCGTTAATAATGGGGACTTTGGACTCCACGCCCATCAACGACCACGTGCCGGAGCTGAGGTAGATGGCGTTTTCCGGGTCCATCGGCACAGCAGCGACCGCCGAACCGGTGTCGTGTGTGGCGGGCGCAATGACGGGAACCGCGCCCAGACCGGTCTCCTCCATCACGGACGGCAGCAATGTCCCCAGCACCGTCCCCGGCGGCACAATGCGATCGCCCGCACCATCGCGGAACATACGCGTAGGGATACCTAACTGCTCTAACATCCCATAAGCCCACGTTCCCGCGCGCGGATCGTAACACTGGCTCGTTGTCACGTCGCTGAACTCGTTGGCTTTGCACCCGGTGAGCCAGAAGTTGAGTAAATCCGGCATCATCAGCAGAGTCTGTGCCACGTCCAACGCAGGTGAGCGCGCCTCGACCATCGCCACGAGCTGGATGAGCGTGTTCAACTGCAAAAACTGGATGCCCGTCGCTTCGAAGATCGCCCCACGCGAGAGCTTCTCGAACGCGCGCTCCATCATCCCATCGGTGCGGCTGTCGCGGTAATGGTAGGGATTGCCGAGTAACTCGTCGTTCGCGTCCAACAGACCGAAGTCCACGCCCCACGTATCCAGCCCAATACCGGCGATATGGCGACCGTATTGCTGCGCCGCCTTCGCCAGGCCAACCTTGATGTCGCTCCACAAGCGCAGCACGTCCCAATGCAGATGCCCCAGCACATCGACCGGCCCGTTGGGAAAGCGATGCACTTCCTCCAGGGCTATGAATTCACCGTCAAAATGCCCGGCGACAACCCGGCCGCTCTCCGCGCCGAGGTCGACTGCAAGAAAAACAGGATTCTTCGCGTTAGCCATAAACCATCTTGCCCCCAGTTGCAAGTTACAAGTTGCAAGTTGAAAGTTTTCGGAAACTTGTAACCTTCAACCTGCAACTTTCAACTTAAAAATACGCCTCGTACCCCGCAATGCCCAACGCATCCCGCATCGCCTGCAAATCCTTGCGCAGGGTCGCGTTGACGGGGACACCCTGCTCGCGAACGACCTTCTCCTTCTCGAACTCCTTCTCCCCCGCCACGTAGATGCGATCGTGGCCCGGTTCTTTGTGCGCGGCCTGCAGCGAGCGCATAATGTCGCCCGTCACTTTACGCGACACCTCCAGCGGGATGAAGTGCTCGATGTCGATGGCGAGGAAGAAATGACCGACCATAAACGGGCGGCGCGAGCCGTCGGGCGCGAAGCCGAGTAAATCCTTCAGGAACGCGCCGTTGGAAAGTGAGGCGCAGAGGATTTCCACCATCGTCGCCAGGCCGTAGCCCTTGTACCCCGCGAACAGTTCGCCTGCCCCGCCGAGCGGCAGCAGCGCCGCTTTGTCCTTACCCAGATCGACCAGGATTTGCGCCGGGTCCGTCATCATCTCGCCTTCTGAGCTGGTCACCCACCCGGCGGGAATCGGCTTGCCGGCACGATCCGCCACCTCGACCTTGCCACGCTGGCAGATGGACGTCGCGCCGTCGAAACAGAAGGGGTAATCCATATCGGAAGGTGCGGCAAAGGCGATGGGATTCGTCCCTAGCATCGGCTCCGCGCCGAACGTCGGCGTGATTGAGGGCCGCGCGTTCGTCACCGTAAAGCCGATCAGGCCCTCTTTGACCGCCATCAACGGATAGTAACCCGCGATGCCGAAGTGCGTCGTGTTGCGCACCGCCACCGCCCCAATGCCGTACTGCTTCGCCTTCTGCATCGCCAGCTTCATCGAACGGTAGGCCGTGGGGTGGCCCATGCCATGATGCCCATCGATCAGCGCCGTCGCCCCGTCGTCCTTGACGATCTCCATCTGCGCCGTGGGGAATTGCACGCCCATCTGGATGCGGTCGTAGTAATACTTGAGCCGCCCCACCCCGTGCGACTCGATCCCGCGCAAGTCGGAGGCGATCAGCACATCCGCGCAAATCTGCGCGTCCTCGTCGGAAACGCCCTGTGCTTTGAAAGTCTCGATCATAAAGGCGTGGATCACATCAACCGGAATGTAAATCGTATCGTTGTTCATCGTAACCTCGCTTTTTTTGGTGATTGGTAATTGGTGATTAGGAATTGGGAATCGGGGATGCGGCCCAATCCCTAATCCCTAGTCCCCATTGTACTCATCGTGATATTTTACGCCAGTCATACATCTATCGTTATGAAAGCATGGTACAATGAGGGTGAGATTTCCAAAGAGGAGGTCGATTATGAAAACGTTAAAGCTAAATGAACCCTACGCGCGAGTCTTGGAACACCTGGGCGATGTCCAAAAGCACGTGGACGAGGCATTATATCGTTATGCCCTGCAACAAGCGCAGCAACAAGTTCTCGACCTCGAAAGCCAAGTTCAACAGTGGGAAGACAGGTATGGGTGCAGTTACGATCTCTTTGCCTACCGCACCGCAGTCGATGAAGCCTATGTCCACGAACTCAACGCTCAGCCGGAAACCCATATGTGGGAAGCTGATTTGATCACGTGGGAGTTCTACGCTACGGAGTTAAGGGCATGGCGTCAACAACTGAATACTTTGACCATGTCCTGATCCTCTATAGGAGTGTCTGCGCATCTGTAAATCTCGTGATGCGTGACGGGCGCCCCGAGCGCGCTTTGCTGAAACTTAACGCAAGATCTGGAGATTTCGATCTCTACATATCGGAAATCGTATTCCCCAACGAACTACGCAAATATGCGTACTACGTCTTGCGGCAGAAAAAAGTTATCGCAGGATTCGACAATGCCCCCGACCCGGAAATGCTCAAACTCAAATATGGCCCGGAATACGTACAGCATCGTCTTGAGCCACTTCCTCACATGCACGGTGTAGACAAAATGACCGCGACACTTATGGACTGTATGGATGCAGAGCAGTTCCTCGCGTGGGTTCAGACAAATCTGGCCCTCCGTGTAGATTCGTGAAAACTCGTGGTAAACGTTCTTCCTCTCGAAACCACCCTCACCTACGGCCCGCTGTTCTCGCGGCGGCTCGGACGCTCGCTCGGCGTGAACGTGCTGCCGCTCGATTGTAAGGTCTGCTCCTTCGACTGCGTCTACTGCCATTACGGCTACACCACGCTGAAGACCCTCGCACCATCAGGCGTGGCTTTCCCCGCCGCAGACGCCATCCTGCGAGCGATAGAAACCGCGCTGCGACGCTACCCCCACGTGGACGCGCTCACCTTCTCCGGCAACGGCGAACCGACGCTGCACCCGCACTTTCCCAAGATCGTCGCCGAGACGCGTCGCCTGCGGGATGCGCTCGCGCCGAACGTGCCTGCGGGATGCGCTCGCGCCGAACGTGAAATTGGCGCTCTTCTCCAACGCCACCACCGCGCACCTGCCGCACATCCAGGCAAGCTTGTGCGACTTCGACCTGCCCATCCTCAAGCTGGATGCCGGCGATCCGGCGACGCTGGCGCGGATCAATCGGCCTGCGCCGAGTGTGACGCTGGACACAATTCTCGAAGGGTTGAAAGCGACGCCCAATCTGATCGTGCAAAGCGTGCTCATCGACGGGGATGTGAGCAACACCAAAGGGGAAACATTCGAGGCGTGGATAGCGACTCTGGACACCATCCATCCCGCCGCCGTGCAAATTTACAGCACCGACTATCCCGTGCCCGATACGGGCGTGGAGCGCGTCCCACCCTACGTGCTCAAACGCATCGCCACCGAGGTTGCAGAGTGGACGGGGCTGCACGTTGAAGCGTTTTGGTGGTGAACAGGTAGACGATAGACAGGGAAGATTCCCCCCGTCTACCGTCTACTTCCCCAACACCGGAAATTCGGTAATGCGCAGATTCGTGCAGCCGTAGGGGATCAACGTAAGCATCTCCAGCGGTTCATCGGACGTGACCGGGCTTGGCGGCGCGTCGGCGGCGGAGCCGTGATCCATGCCCCATTCCGGCAATCGCCTGCCTTTGACCATCGCCTCAACCGGCGCACCGTTCGGCGAGAAGGGCATTTCGCCCACGGGCAACTCGATGAACGTGACGGCCTCGAACAGCGTGGCCTCGTCCACAGCGAGCGCGTAGTTCCACGGCGTCGTCGGGTAGACCTCCCAATCGGCGTGGGGCAACTCGCGATAAGGTTCGTTTTCGTTGATGCGCCGCCAGTCCT
>Ga0209614_1000263_pt1 | contig 48435 bp, 40 predicted proteins | sample BlaSprsedimmetaG_FD_185484 | JGI IMG/M metagenome (GOLD analysis project Ga0209614, IMG submission 185484) | Hot spring sediment bacterial and archeal communities from California, USA to study Microbial Dark Matter (Phase II) - Blank Spring... ...
CCGTAATAAAGTGTAATATTTACTGGTCAGATAGGAATAATCAATACTAAGATTAACGCTGTCAATTTTTGAGATACTAAAATACTCTTCAAAACAATTATAGAGGTAACGGGTTGAATCGGGGCTGTAGAAGAGATACAATTTTTCCTTTTCATCATTGGAACAGGCGTTGGGAAAATACTCATAGACACAAAGGTTTGTTGTGTCAATTCTTTCGAACTGAGAATATTCCAGACCGGAATTGGAAAACTGAAAATAGCACTTCCCGTTCGATAGAACCGTATCACCGGTTATTTCGGTTGTTGAATACCAGATTTGATAGTCGGAGGCGCTGTAATATATTGAATACTTATATTGCCATTTGTCACCGATGTGCAGTGGGTAATAGGACAGAAACTCCAGTGTGTCTCTTTCCGCAAAGGAACCGTATTTTTGTCCATTTATAATCGCACCGATCAGGTTTTTGTCACACCCTCCGATTTCAAAATAGTTGAAATTTGAGATGCCCAGTCCCTGTGAGAGTGTGTAACCTGTAGATACACCGTCGAACCAGCCGTAGCTGATATTCAGATAATTACCTCTTATTTTCCCTGCATTGCCTTTGTATGTTTCAGTAAATACAACGATACTCTCACAGCGAACAAAACTATCCTGTTCGGAAAAGACCAGACTCAGGTCAAACAGAACAGATTCGGAATCCTGACAGCCGAAATCGCCGTATTGATAAACCCGCAAACTGGTTGTGTCAATTCGCAGATATCTATCATACTGACCGGCGATTTTATAATATTGCTTATTATTTTCTTTAGTGACAATACCGGTAACCTTTTCAAAAAAATAAATTGTATCCCCTGCCGCTCCGAACGGCGGTATCCCAATGCTTTCGTATTCCCACTGATTACCGATTTGGAGCGGTAAAAACGACAGGCATTTTTGTGTATCAATTGCGGCAAATGTCCCGTATTTCACTCCATTGATTTCAGCGCCCAATAATTTCTCCGAACGAACAAATATTTCCTCCATCCCGAAAGATGATATCCCGATATTTTTCGATAAAGTATAGGCTGCTCCGACGCCGGAATACCAGGAATAGCAGATATTCTCAAAATTTCCGGCGATAAATCCGGCGTTACCGTTATATCTATCCATCCTCACCTCAATATCCTCACAGCGTACAAAGGTATCAATTCCAGAAATCATTAAGGATAAATCAAAAAGTACAAACTCGGAATCGGAACAACCCGCCCATGACATGTCACCAAACTGATATACCAATAACGCGCTGGAATCAATTCTCATATACGGACCCGAGGGCTGTAAATTCCGGTATCTCTTCCCATTGATCATTGTCGTATCCCCGATCACTTTTTTTACAACATAATTGGTATCCCAGCCGCTCGTATTCAGATTAGCCCGAAGATAGTACCAGCGGTTGCCGGTGTCCAACGGTAAATATCGCAGACATTCCAATGTGTCAATCTGTGCAAAGGCTATATTTATAAACGTAATCAGAAGTAATAAAATTTTTCTCCTCATAATATCTCCTCCATTGAAAACGGAGTAAAAATTTTTAAAATCTGATCATGATTGAAATTTTCTTAACTAACCTCAAAATAAATGCTGTGCAAACACGGCTCAACATATTGCCACACAAATAATCATATTGCTTTTAAAAATTAATTTCAACAGAAAAATGAAATTTCTTTAATACCAGGGTTATTTATTTTAAATTTTTTTCATTTTTCGCCCGATGGATAGTATCGTATGGTTCAAATGATTACCGACTTCATTCAACAACATCAATCTCTGCTCATCTGGCTCGCCTCGGTTTCAATCCTGACTTTTTTCGGTACTATTCTGCTGATTCCGGTAATTCTCATCCGGATGTCAGCCGACTATTTTGTCAGACCGCGACGAACGCCAATCCGTCTACGTAGATATCCGGTTGCGCGGGGAATATTTTTGCTGATTAAAAACCTTCTCGGCATCGTATTTTTATGTGCCGGAATTATTATGCTCTTCATCCCCGGTCAGGGCTTATTGACCATGTTCATTGGGGTTGTGCTGTTGAATTTCCCTGGTAAACGCTGGCTTGAACGGAAATTGGTACTCCACCCGAAAGTTCTGCCGGTGATCAATTCGATCCGCCGCAAAGCCGGCAAAGCACCGCTAATCGTTTAATTTATTGGATAGATCTTCTTTTGTAGCGCATAGGGGAATCGAACCCCTGCTACCGGCGTGAGAGGCCGGCGTCCTAACCGCTAGACGAATGCGCCATATCTGCTGGGGTGCAGGGACTCTCCCGAATAATCGGGATCCCTTTGGGAGAACCCCGATACCATGAGGATCATGGTATCTTAAACCCTTTCACAATCAATTTTTAAATAACAAGGTAATCTTAAATCGGTGCTGGGGTGCAGGGACTCTCCCGAATAATCGGGATCCCTTTGGGAGAACCCCGATACCATGAGGATCATGGTATCTTAAACCCTTTCACAATCAATTTTTAAATAACAAGGTAATCTTAAATCGGTGCTGGGGTGCAGGGACTCGAACCCCGATACCATGATCCAGAGTCATGTGTCCTGCCGTTGGACGACACCCCATTTTTCAAAAAAGCGTGCTAATTTACGATACTGCCTCTCAAAGGTCAAGGTCTCCCGGCGTTTCTCACCAAATGGCATCTAATAAAAATGCTACCGATACCAGCAGAGTCAGTAACAGATGAATCCCGATCGTCAAGGCGTTTGCGGGTATTAGTTCTTCGATTTTATCGTAATGTTTCGAGGTTATCTGGATCGCACGGTAAACCATCGGGATGGTAATGAAGGTTAACAACGTCCAGATCGGAAATACGCCCAAAATTGTAAAACAAACCAACCAGATATAGACAAAAATCAATAATATCGAATAGACATAAAATGCCACTTTTTTAGATTTTAGCTTTACAACAAGGGTGTTTTTATTCACCTCTGCGTCGGCAGTCATATCCTGAAATTCGTTGATGAACAGAATGAGTCCCACCAAAATCCCGGTAGGAATCGAAATCAGCAGGGGAATCAAATCCAGCGATTGAACCTGGACATAATAGGTTCCCATAACAATTAACGGTCCGAAAGCGCTGACGATGGCAAACTCGCCGATGCCGCGGTAAGCCAGTTTCAGAGGCATTGCCGAATAACCGAATGCGAAAAAAGTACCGACCAGTCCAATAATCAGAATAATATTTCCATTAGTAACAGCATTCAAATACAGACCGATTGCCACTGTAACAGCAAAAAGGGACAGGGCGATAAAAAATCCGGTTGCAGGTGTGATAATTTTTTCCTGAATCATGCGACTTCCCCCGGAAAAAGCCGTCGGATACCGGTTGCCCGCATCGTTTCCGGAACGATGATCATAATAATCATTGATGACATTTGCGGCGGCATGGACATATATAGCCCCCAGCAGTGTCAGTAGGAGTCGTCCCCAGTGGATTTCTGATTGTCGGTTATAAGCGACGGCAGCACCCAGGACAACCGGTGCGATCGAGGCACTGAAAAAGGGGGCGCGTAATATCCCCGCCCAGCGTTTTATTCTCGCCCAAATACCGAAGAAAAAACAGTGTAGCAACTGCGGTTCGTTCGCAGGCAGAGTGAGACATCCGACTGTATCTGAACCGTTCATCCATTCTATTCGCATCGGTTTAAATCTGAAGGCAAGTTGATTCTCCGATAAAGCAGTCCAACCACCCGACGGAAATTTAGCTCCTATGCGCTCCAGTTGACCGCTATCCCGCAATTGCTCAGCAAAAGCATCTATTTTAATGTTATCGAAGGAAGAGTTTTCGGTTGCGGGAATCATTCCGTGAATGTAGGGATTGTAGCGCAGATGTCTGGCGGAGATTGATTCAGTGGGTAATAACACAATGATTTCATTTTCGTGCCGGAAATATCTCGCATTTTGCAGGTGACTGAGCGAGGTGACATTTGTCGCCAGCAGCATTTCTCCTGTGGCGGCTATGTTCTCGAAAATGCTCGGCGGGTTTGAGATTACCATTATAATTATGTATTAAAAAAGAGTTCTATTTCCCGATTAAGCGACATCAGGTCAGTAATAGTCAGCGCTTCAACCGGAATTGATTGTTTAAAGAATTGTCCATAAGCCTTTTTGTCAATCCGGTCGTCGAGATTGATGACGACACCTTTGTCGTTTTTGGAGCGAATCAGCCGACCGATTCCCTGGCGAAATTTTAAAACCGATTCAGGCACATAGTATTCATTGAACGGATTGCCCCCCGCCAGCCGCAGTTTTTCCACATTTGCCTCGATAATGGGTTCAGACGGGACGGGGAAAGGCAATTTGCTGATGATCAGGATTTCCAGTGAATCACCAACCACATCCACTCCCTCCCAAAAACTGCTGGTTCCAAGTAACACCGATGCCTTTTCTTGACGGAATTGATCCAGAAGTGTAGTCTGAGAGCCGCCAATCCCCTGAGCCAAAAGGGTAACACCCAGTTTCTGAAACTCGGTCCGGATATTTCGGTAGACCTGCTCCAGAGCCGAATAGGATGTAAACAGCGCCATGATGCCTCTGTTAAAATGATTAGCCAGATCAATAATGAGTCGGGAAAGCGTGGCTGTTTCGCTGCTACCCTTTTCGCGGTGGTAAGTAATAAACCGCATCTGATGTGCATAATCGAAGGGCGAACCCACCGTATCGTAGAAAAAGTTTTTATTTCCCAATCTCGATATTCCGGTGCGTTCGAGAATATAATCGAAGGAATCGGCAATCCGCATCGTTGCCGAAGTCAGGATCGTAGTCTTTTTTTCCTTAATCAATTTTTTGTACAGGGTTTCGGATATATCCAGCGGCGTAGAGGCAAATTCAACGCCATATTCGTTGCCGTTTACCTTAACTTCATACCAGAAAATCAGCGTATCATCGGCGCTGGCTTCGATTGTTCGCAAAGTACTGAGATATTCCTCCAGTTCCGCAATAATATTTGTAAACCGCAAGCGCAATTCATCGAAACCTTCGGGCAAATCACTGACCAGATGGTCAATCCGTAAAACCAACTCCCGCAGCGCGGTAACGGTTGTATCCAATTCATAAATGAATGTCCGGGACTCGGTTTCAAGGGACGGGAATTCCTCCTTGAACCGTTTATAGCGCTGTTTTAGAGCATAGCCACGATTATTATGCAGTTTCTGCAATGAAGATTGATAGACCGATTTATAAAATATTCCGGCGGTCAGGTTGAGATCGTTGATATGATCCTTCAATTGCAGGATATAGCTTTCAATCTGGCTAATTTTTTTATATTGGCTCAGCAGCTGCAGGGCATCAATCAGTAAGCCCCGCTCCACGGGTGACGCATTGTAGACCATATTTAATTTTGAAAGCAGCATTTGTAGATTGATACGGGAAGAAAAATAGTTGTAGGAATTTTTTTCCAGATTATGGGCTTCATCAATAATAACGACATCGTAGGGTGGTAAAACCGCACTGTCGGAAGCGGCGTCGGAGAGCAAGAGTGAATGGTTTGCGACGATGAGGTCGGCGCCGCCGGCTTGAAAGCGTATGTTGCCGAGGAAACAACCATTATACTTTTGACATACACTGGTGGTGCAATAACCCGGTTCCGAAACAATTTCATTCCAGATATACGGATTCTGTCTGATTCTGAAACCACTGTTTTCGGCAATGTCGCCCGTTTTGGTATGAACCAGCCAGATGATGATGGGAATAATCGCTGAACGATTGGTGATATGCAATTTATTTTCGATATCCGCCAGAAATTGATTCCAGCGGGTCAGGCAGATATAGTTGGAACGTCCCTTCAGTAAAGCGGATTTGAAATTCAGATTCAGTTTATCGTGCACAAATGGAATTTCTTTATAGAAAATTTGTTCCTGCAGAGTCTTTGTATTGCTGGCAATGACGATCCGTGCATGATTCGGTCTGCTCTGATTTTGCCACAGGATAGACGGAATCAGATAAGCCAGGGTCTTCCCTACTCCGGTTCCGGCTTCAATTACAGCCGATTTACCACCGCTCAAAGCCTCGAAGACCAGTTGCGCCATCACGTGCTGTTGGGTACGCATTTCAAAATTTGTCAGCCGCTCTGCTAATAAGCCTTTTTGGTCGAAAAAGGAGTCTAAATCCGCTTCGCTCATGGCTCCGGCGGCAGAGTCCTTGTCTTTTGGACTTGTACCGTAGAGATTACCGGGAGCCTGCCAGTTGATTTTTGGTTTTTTCCCGGGTCCGAGACTTTTGGTAAGCAACACCCGTTTTGCTGCGTTTTGATAGATCCATTTATTGGGATCATCGGTATCTTTGAGCACGTAGTTGATTTGCTGAAGCGTATCGAGGCTGTATTTTAACACTTCGGGGATCAGTTGTAGAAATATCCGACCGGAATTCAGTGCATCGGCTGCGGCGCGATGGGCATTTTCAGTAGACAACCCGCAATAGTCGCTGACGGTTGAAAGGCGGTGATTGGGCAGATAGAAATAAAATGCCTGCGCCAATAGTAAAGTATCGTAGGTCAGATTGTTAATTCGATGGCGTTTGAATTCCCGGTGTCGTCGGCAATAACTTTTCAAAAAGCCAAGATCGAAGCCGATATTGTGTCCCACCAGTGGTTCATCGCCTAAAAATTCCAGCAACTCACCGAGATGCTTTTCAAAAGGTTGACAGCCCGTCAGCATAGCGGTGGTGATGCCGGTTAAATCCTCCACTTCGGGACTGATTGGCTGACCGGGATTGCAAAGAAAGGCGAGCCTTTCGGCAGGTTTTCCATTTTCGAAAAGCACAGCTGCGAATTCAATAACGGCATCGCCTGCCGGATTAAGACCGGTAGTTTCAAGATCGAAGCAGAGGAATCTTGAAAGATTTAGTTCTTTTAACAGTTCAATCATCGGTTCAACTACAGCCCTGCAAACACCTTCAGCACATCAATAATCAGGGACGGTTTTTTCCTGACAGCCTGTTTGAAAATTTTTACCAGCGTTATCTCCTCCGGCGGTTCTTTAGCCAAAGCCGCAGCAATATCTTCAAAATCCTGATCAGTGAGTCCCATTACCCAATCTTTGAGACGGTAATAACGCCTGCTCTCTTTGCCGTAAGTCTTTTCCCATTCCTTTTGATAACTCGTTAAACGCCTGGCGGAATTATCGTCAGCCTTAATCGCTTCAGCGGCTACCTGTCCAGCCATTTTACCGGCTGCCAGAGCGGCGGAAATTCCGCCGCCGGTCAACGGATTTACCTGTCGTGCCGCATCCCCGATAATCATTAATCCGTCAGCCACGAGTTGTTTTAGGGTTTGCGCCACCGGAACGCCAGCTGCTGTGGTGGTTAATACCGTCGCTTTGGGGAAATGTTCTTTGACAAAATCCTGCAGATAATTCAGCGCCGACTTTGGTCCGGCGTGAATGCCGTTTATTCCAAGACCGACATTAGCAGTACGGGCACCTTTCGGGAATACCCAGACATAACCACCCGGAGCCCACTTTTCCGAGAGATAAAAATCACACCGTTCCGGATGAATATCAATATTCGCCAGCTGCATCTGGGCACAGGGTTCTATATCTCTGAAGGCTAATTTGGTTTTGATCCCGGCAAGATGTGCAATTCTGGATTCAATTCCGTCGGCAGCGATGACGATATCCGCTGTGATCTCCTTTTCCTGACCGATATAACGCAGTCCCAAAGTTGATTTTGGACCGTTTTTTCGAAGTGAGTGGACATAGGCTTTGGTGTATATTTCCGCCCCGGCTTCCGAAGCCAACTCTGCCAGGGCGTGATCAAACAGGCGGCGATGCAATACGCAGCCCCGCGCAGTTGCCGATTGGAATGCAATCTCTATTCCCGACGGAGAATGAAAACCGAAAGCCGTAATGCGGCTCGCAATCCAGCGCGAATCAATCTCGATATATTTAGCCAGTACGTCCTCTGCAACACCTTCGGCACAACGAACCGGCACACCAATTTCCCGGTCTTTTTCAAACAGGACCACCGAAACACCCCGAGCCGCTGCAAAGCGGGCTGCGGTTGTGCCGGCAGGTCCGCCGCCAACAATAGCAATGTTATAATGTTTTTTCATCTTCCATCACCTCGACATTGGCGGACGTTAAAGCAGCGAAGGGGCATATTTTTATACAGGCATTACACTGAATGCAGCTTTCATGGCTGATTTTTAAATCGAACTCCGTCAGTTCGATACAATCAACCGGACACACTGCGATGCATGTTCCACACAGGTCGCATAAATTGACATCTACCAGAATCATGACTCACTCCTCAACTTTAAAAGTCGGGTAATCCAGATTGAAACGATTGACGTAATAAATCTTCGCTAGATAATAGTTAATTAAAATAACTACAAAGAAATAGGGAAATTGGACGCAGAGAATCAGTCCGATAAAAAGCAGTGGAAAACGGATTGTCCGAATCACCCATTCAGGCTTTAATGTAAAAGCGGTAATAATAAACAGCGGTAGCGCCAGTAGTGTCGGATGAGTAATAATCGGATCGGAGTTGAACATTCCAATGAAGAAAGCCAGGATGACCCACCCGGTCGAGAGCCAGATTGTGACCTTGCTTCCATATTTGACTGCAAACGTGTTTTTATCATGTTTTGCATCACCTGCCTGATCCGGTATTGTCGTTAACAACGCCACCGCGCCCCAGGCTAAGATATAGGGAATCATTCGGATGAATACGTCGGCAGAAAAATCACCCGCCATGATCCAGCCGATCAGAAACAGCAACATTCCACCTAACAGATTCGTCACGATTCCCATAACAGCCTTATCTTTCCAGGCGAAGGGCGGATAATTATACAGATAGCCCCAAACCAAAAGAAATAGGGCTAAAACCAGAAACAGCAGAAAACTTTGGGCTAAAAAAATAATCAGGGAAACAATCATCAGGATAAGCCCGATTTTTTTCGCGGTTGCAGGGTGAATGTGCTCTTCTGAGATCAGGAATAATTTCTGATTATCCTTATCACTCTCAATATCCTGCAGCTGGTTAAAGATGAAGGTTGCACCGGCAGCCAGTGTTAAAATACAGAAATTGAAAAAGATTTTCCAGTTGATGGCTGTATTCCACCAGATCACATTATCTTTTGCGGCGAAATGGGTAGAATATCCCGCCAGGGTGATAATCCAGACCGGAAAAAACAGGGTCGGTCTTAGAATAAAAAGATAATCGAGTGGTTTCAGATATTTTTCGGGTATTTTTAGCATCTCAACTCCCGGTTAATAGTTTGTATCGGCATCCAGATATTTCCCAGTAAAGCAGGCTGTGCAGAAGTGATCATCGGGAAGCGAAGTGGCTTCCAGCAGTCCCTTTACGGATATGTATTCGAGGCTGTCCACTTCGAGATAATCCCGGATTTCCGCCACACTTTTATGATTGGCGATCAGCTCCTCCTTGGAAGGAAAATCCATGCCGTAAAAGCAGGGAAATTTTACCGGCGGTGATCCGATCCGGATATGGATTTCAGCCGGTTCCGCCTCCTTGATCATCCGCACCAGCTTTTTTAAGGTGGTTCCGCGTACAATAGAGTCGTCAACGATAACCACTTTCCTATCTTTCAGAACGCCGCCAATAGGATTGAACTTTATTTTTACACTGAAATCCCGCATTTCCTGAGTCGGATGAATAAATGTCCGCCCGACATAATGATTGCGGATCAGACCGAGTTCGAAACGTGCCGACGAGCGCTGGGCATAACCGATTGCCGTGGTATTGCTGGAATCGGGAACCGAAATCACAATATCGGCATTTTCCACCGGTTTTTCCAACGCCAGAATTTTGCCGATCTTGCGGCGGGTTTTATCTACATATTCACCGAATATCTGACTGTCGGGACGGGAGAAATAGACATACTCAAAAATGCAGTGCCGCGGTTTTGGTTTGTGAATGGTGTAGCTTTTTTCCTTTTTTCCATCAAATACGATCATCTCACCGGGGACAACATCCCGCTCATATTTGGCGCCGATAAGGTCCAGTGCACAGGATTCCGAAGTGGCTATGACCGTGTCCTTCATCCTTCCGATACACATTGGTCGGAAGCCATGCAAATCCCGGGCAATAATCATTTTGTCGTTATACATCACGATTAGTGAATAGGCGCCATCTACCTGTCGTAAGGCATCCAGCATTTTCGCCTCAATGGTTTCGGCTTTCGAATGGGAAAAGAGCTGGATTATATACTCCGTATCGGAACTGGTTTGAAAAAGGGCGCCTTTTTCCTCCAGGGCAGTGCGGATCGGATCCAGATTAACCAGATTACCGTTATGAGCGATGATGATCTGGTTGCCTTTGTAATTAAAAACCAGTGGTTGAATGTTGAGGGGTGATTTTTCACCATGTGTCGAGTAACGGTTATGTCCCACGGCATAATTGCCTGACAAGCTTTCCAGCTTGCTGCGGCTGGAAAAGACCTCTGAAACCAAGCCGAGCCCCTTCTCCACATATACCGTTCCATCCTGATAAGTGGCAATACCGACGCCCTCCTGCCCCCGATGCTGCAAAGCATAGAGACAGAGATAAGCCATTGTTGAAGCCTCTTTATTATTGTAGATTCCGACAATTCCGCACATGTTATTTTTTTTCCAATATTTTGATATGGTTCGAGTAAATCCAGCCCCGTTTTCTCTGCAATACCTCCAGACGATAAACACCGGGTTCGACAGGAATTTCAATTGTGGTTGTTTTGCCTTTCTGAATGACTTCACCGTTCCGAATCAAGCGGCAGTGACCTTTCTTTGGCAATACCGCCCGGATAACCGGTTTCGCTAAAATGCCCGCTTCCCCCATCTGCAGCTGCTGGCGCTCATCTTCAGCCCAAAACCGGAAGCCCGTGGCGTCACCCCAGCGAAAATTCGATACAAATGTCCGTCCGGAACGAATAATATCAAAAATGGCTGTTTCTGTCACCGATGGACTAGTTTCCTTGTTTAATTCAGCATCACAGAGCAGATGAGTACGCAGGGATTTAAACATGATTTTGTAATCAAAGATGGCTTTCGTGTAAATTTTCAACAGTTTGACCTTAATAGCATGCACGTCAACTGACCCAACCCCCACGACTTTGCGCTCCAGATTCGCCTTATCCCACCAGCTGAGCAGTCGTCTTGACGGAAAGGTGGAAAAACTGCGCGGATGAACGACATTCCAATATTTGTTCCAGCCGGTAGTCAGTTCCAGCCAATGGGACATCATATTCCAGATTTCAATGACTTCGATTTCCGGATAATCCAGATTGCCCCAGGGAATCGGCGGAAATCCCACCACCGATCTACTCATATCGCGTTCTTCGAAGGGATGTGCGGCAATTCCAAGTGCGCCTCGTGATTTGACTGCCTGAATATATTGCTCATGGTCGTACCCGGGCGGCAGTACCTGATCCAGCCCGAAAGCCAGATAATGGTGCTGGTCTGCCTGATCATTAAGTTCATATCCGACAGAGACGAACAGATCGTCATGCCAGCCGGTGTACCCTTCATCCCGTGCCCGCAGAGTCATATGATCCGAAATCATCAGATAGTCCAGCCGCGCTCCCTGAGCCGCTTTAATGATTTCGGGAATGGTACCGCTGCCATCAGAATAGATAGAGTGTACGTGAATACAGCCGGAATATTCCTGAAATTCAGGCATCATATCACCACCTTGATAAACAGAACAGCCAGACCGACACCGGTGAGATTGGCGACCAGATCCCGGTAACTAAATATTCCACCAGGTTTCCGCCGATCCAAAAGCTCCTTCCCTAAACCCAGCGAGATCGTCAGCATTCCGGCGTTGCTGAGTGATTGTTGTTCAGGTAAAGCAACCATCCGCGTCTGCACGTAATAACCGGTTGTCGTCAGGATAAAGGAACTACTCAAGTGCTTCAACTTATCAAAACCGAACCAGGGATCATGGATACGTCCTCCGGTATCACTGCTGAAAACCGGCGTGCTGACAACCATCAGGAGCACGATTAAACCATCTCTTTTACTCATAAAATTCCGATACTGCTCAGGAAAATTAATAATATCAAAACCGGAGCGATAAAACGAATTAAAATTGACCAGGCTGAAACCAGAAAGGGTGTTAAATTAACCGCACCTTCAAGTAAATGTGATGACGCCTTTTCCGCCCCCCAGAACCAACCTACAAATAACGCAATAAAAATTCCACCTAAAGGTAAGAATATATTTGCAGAAATAAAATCAACAAAATCAAAACAGGTTAGCCCAAACAGCCGTACATTCTGCCAGCCGCAAAAGGACAGCGCACTCGGTAATCCGATGACAAATACCACGATACCGAGAAAAATTGCCGCCATTTTCCGCGGCAGGCGAAATTCATCCACGACAAAGGTGGTGATTACCTCCAGCAGGGATATGGTTGAAGTCAGCGCGGCAACCGTCAATAGCAGGAAAAATACAATTCGAAAAAAGTAACCCGCCGGTATGGAATTGAAAACCACCGGTAGAATATTGAAAATCAGCGACGGACCCTGGGCTGGGTGCATTCCCATTGCAAAAACCGCCGGAAATATCATAAATCCCGCCAGCAACGCAATCACGGTATCAAGAATGACAATCTGCAGCGCACTGCCGGGAATGCTCTCTTTTTTTGACATATAGCTGCCGTAGGTCAGGAGGGCTCCCATGCCCAGGCTCAGTGAGAAAAATGCCTGTCCTAGCGCCAGGAAAAAGGTCTTGCCTGTTATCACCGAGAAATCTACTTTCAGCAAATAACCTACTCCCGCGGCGGAACCTTTCAGTGTTACTCCGCGGATCACCAGAATCAGGATCAATACCAGCAGAGCCGGCATCATGATTTTACTCGCCCGTTCAATCCCCTTGGTAATGCCGGCATATATGACGGTGATCGTTATCATCATAAATAGTCCATGAAACAGCAACGTCCAGTGTGGTTTGGAAGACAGGCTGCTGAACAGTTCGCCGGCAAGCGCCGGATTTTCGATCTGCTGAAAACTACCCTTGAAGGATTCCACCACATATCCCAGGCACCAGCCGGCAATCACATTGTAATAGGACAAAATCAGAAAACCGGTCAAGACACCCAATCCTCCCACTGCCATCCAGAAAGGATTTCCCTGACTCAATTCGCGAAAACTGCCCACCGGATTCCGCTGAGTCGTTCGCCCGATCAATATCTCGGCAATAACCACGGGCAAACCTACTAAAATTACGCATACTAGGTATAACAGAATGAAGGCTGCTCCACCGTTTTCGCCAACCAGATAGGGGAATTTCCAGATATTTCCAAGCCCCACTGCCGAACCGGCAGCCGCCAATACGAAGCCCCGTTTTGAACCCCACTGTTCACGTTGATTGATCATTCGCTGTCTCCCAAACTCCAGGATATTTTAATGCCCATACTCACTGATCTGGAATCACCGGTGAGTTCCACCTTATCAGACGGAAAATAATAAAGATGCGCATCAACAAAGGCATCCAGCATTCCAATCAGATAAAAGCCAACCGACCACCAGGCATATTTATTACGAATTTCCCGGGGACGCCAGGTCGCATCCTGCAATTCATAGCCGGTAATATTTTTAATCTGCTCCTTCTTCTGGGGTTCTGTCAGCGTACTCCAAACCTCGATTCCCAGCCTGTTTTTAGTCTCTTTTACATGTTGATAAATCGAGTTGTACTCAATAAACCGGTAGACATGATAGGCTTCAAGGGAAAAATAGATAAGCCCTTTAATGGGTTTGCGCACGTATAAATGCCCCCAACCGGGAACGATGGCGGAACGAATCAGGGCGGCTTTCGGCATAATCTGCCGTACCGAATCGGGTGTAACATTGTCAATGGCGAAAATTCCTGAAGGCAGCATAATTAAAGCTATTAAAATTATGTTAATTCGGGACTTAATTCTCGTTATCACGGACCCCATCTGCGCTCTTTTATGCCTGCCAGTTACCGATTACAAAGGCGGACTGGGGCACAATCGTAATATTTACTTCGCGGGTATTGGGAGGGTATACTTCACCATCAAAGTGAATGGGCAGCGAAATCTCGCTGTTGACTCTTATTTTTGATCCTCTGGTAATCGTGACCTCCCGAATCTGTTCCAAAGTGCCGCTCTTCAGTTTGGCAAAATTCAACATTACCTTCCAGACCGGAATATCCCGCACGTGGCAAATGTCAAACAGACTGTCGTGAATGGAAGCGTTGGGGGTCAGTTTCAAACCGCCGCCCACAGACCAGCCGTTACCGATTGCCAGCAGATAAATCAGACTCCTGCCGATATTTTTTCCGTCAATTTCAATCTGAACCGGGATTGATTTCCAGACCGCCAGACTGCTGAATACCGCATAGAGATAGGACAGCGAGCCTTTCAGGAATTTAACATTTTTACTGCGATAATTAACGAATCCGTCGAAACCGATGCCGACGCCATTTAAAAATACACGGTCATCAATCGTCCCCAAATCCATCAAACGATAGTCGTATTTTACCAGCAAATCAACGGCTTTTTGAATATTTCTGGAAACATGAATCGTGCGGGCAAAATCATTTCCCGAGCCTTCCGGAATAACGCCAAAGGGAGTAGTCGTACCGGCTAATCCGTTAACCACCTCATTGGCGGTACCGTCTCCGCCGAAAGCCACGACGGCGTCGTATTCGCGATGTATCTTATCGGTAATCCGGGCAGCGTGATAAGGCGCTTCAGTAAAGTAAAAATCAAATCGGTGATTCGTATTTTCGACGACCTCTTTCAGCCTGGGAAACAATCGTGCTGTTCTGCCGCCCCCGGCAACCGGATTGACAATGACCGCAAATCTTTTTTTCTCCAATGTTCATCACTCCAATGTCGCCACGGCTTCGATTTCCACCATTACATCCAGCGGCAAACGGCTGACCTGAACGGCGGAGCGTGCGGCTTGATTATCAGGAAAATATTCCAGAAACACTTCGTTCAATTCGGTGAATTTCGACAGATCCGTCAGGAACACGGTCAACTTAACAATACGTCTCAAATCGCTTCCTGCGGCTTCCAGAATTGCCGCAATATTTGCCAAATCCTGACGCACCTGTTCTTTGAAGGTCGTCGCTTCAACCTTGCCGGAGGCGGGATTGATCGGCACCTGACCCGATGTAAATACGAAGCCATTGGAGATAATTGCCTGACTGTACGGACCGATTGCCTTGGGCGCCTTATCTGTTGCAACGATTTTTCTACTCACCATGCCCTTCACTTTCCATAGCAAACATTCAACTCTTTGTTAGCCTTCAGATCCTCCAGACGACGAACTGGTGTCGTATGCGGTGCCTGATGCAAAATCTCGGGATTTTCATGGGCTTCCCGGTCAATCTGCTCCATGGCGGCGATAAATTTATCTAGGGTCTGTTTGCTCTCCGTTTCTGTCGGCTCAATCATAATTGCTTCACGCACGATCAACGGAAAATAGACGGTCGGTGAATGCAGACCGAAATCCAGCAGCCGTTTTGCGATATCCAAAGTCTTAATGCCCAGCTCCCGATGATTTTCTCCCGAAGCGACAAATTCATGCATGCAGACACGGTTATAGGGCACGCTGAATTTTTCGGCAAGTTTAACCCGCAGGTAATTGGCGTTTAGAATCGCATTTCGCGATACTTCGGACAATCCCTTGATCCCCAACATCGTAATGTAGACATAGGCGCGGACCATCACGCCGAAATTACCATAAGTGCTGAGAACCTGTCCGATGGATTCCGGGAAACCGGACGCGAATGTAAAATCCTCGCCGGCTTTGACAACTCTCGGTTCCGGTAGGTATTTTGCCAATTTCTCCACCACGGCAATCGGTCCGCTGCCCGGTCCGCCGCCGCCATGGGGTGTGGAGAAAGTTTTATGCAAATTGATATGGGTAATGTCAAAACCCAGATCCCCGGGGCAGGTAATGCCCAGCAGAGCATTCAGATTGGCTCCGTCCATATAAACAATGCCGTCATATTTATGCACAATCTCCACAATCTCTTCAACCTCTTCCTCAAAAAGTCCCAAAGTGTTGGGATTGGTAATCATCAAGCCGGCGACCTCAGCGCTCATTTTCTCCCGCAGATCGGCGATGTCAATACAGCCCCGGTCATTGGATTCCAAGGAGAGAGTTTCATAATTCGCCGAGCAGGCGCTGGAGGGATTCGTACCGTGCGCCGAATCGGGAATGAGGATATATTTCCGCTTTTCGCCCCTGGATTCGTGGTATTTCTTTATAATCATGACGCCAGTCAACTCCCCATGCGATCCCGCCGCCGGTTGCAGCGTGGCGGCATGCATCCCGGTCAGAGCACAGAGCATCTTTTCCAGTTCGTACATCAATTCCAAAGCCCCCTGCACGGTTTTTCCCGGCTGTAGCGGATGGATATTGGCAAAGCCCGGCAGAGCAGCAAGTCTATCGTTGATTTTGGGATTATACTTCATAGTACATGAACCGAGCGGATAAAATCCCTTGTCCACATGATGATTCATGACGGATAAATTCGTAAAATGGCGCACAACTTCCGGTTCACTGACCTCCGGCAGGTTAAGCTCCGTCTTGCGCAGATATTTTTCCGGAATGTACTGTCGCAGAAGGTTTTCATCAACCGGACTGTCCGGCAGCGCGACACCCTGTTTTCCTTTTGACGAATATTCATAAATGAGCTGTTCCATGTTATCCTCGATTTTTTAAACGTCCAGCCGTTCCTTGATCATATATTCAAATGCTCCAATGGCTTCGGGAATTTTATCCAGATTTTTCCCGCCGGCGGTTGCCATATACGGTCTGCCGCCACCACCCCCGCCGAGGATTATCCCCAGTTGTTTGACGATCTGACCGGCATTGAAAGAATATTTCTTAATTGCCTCATCAGTAGCACAAACGACCAAAAGCAGTTTATCATCAGTGGTCGAAATAAGCAATGCGACGCCGGTTTTTACCTTCTCCCGGAACAGATCGCCGATCTGTTTAAGTTCATCCATTGACAGTTCAGAATATTGATGCTGAAAAAGCGTCACATCTTTGATTACGATTGATTGTTGAAGCAGCCTGTCCAGTTCGGACTGCATATCTCGGACAGATTGGGATTGCAGCTCCTTTTCAAGCTGTTTGAGGCGGTCACTCATTTCCCGAATTTTCACGGGTAATTGCTCTGCTGTCGTGTTCAGCGCTCGGGTCAGTTCATTGAGGAAATGGTCATAGCGGCGCAGTAACTCAAACACCTTTTCGCCGGTGACTGCCTCAATGCGCCGGATTCCAGCCGCCACCGCTGATTCGGAGATTATTTTGAAACCGCCGATATCACCGGTGCGTTCAACGTGTTTACCGCCGCACAGCTCCCGAGAAAAATCACCCAGGTCTATCACTCGCACGATGTCATCATATTTTTCACCGAAAAGTGCCATAGCGCCGGATTCTTTCGCTTCATCAAAAGGCTTATACTGAATATCAACCGCGATATTTTCCCGGATTTTCCGGTTGACGATATCTTCAATCTGCTCCAGCTCTTCCGGCGAAACCTTGGCATAATGCGTAAAATCAAAACGCAATCGTTCGGCTTCCACCAGCGAGCCGGATTGGTGAACATGCTCCCCCAACACTTCCCGCAGAGCGGCATGCAGCAGATGAGTGGCGGTGTGATTGGCGCGAATGGCGTTACTGCGGCGGATATCAATTTCAGCCCGCACTTTCTCCTGCCGACTGATTTTTCCGCGCAGCAGACGACCGCTATGAACAATGGTATCGCCTATTTTTTGAGTATCGCTGACGTTTATGCTGAATTCGCTGTTTGAAATCGTCCCGGTATCTCCGATTTCGCCGCCTGATTCCGCGTAAAAGGGCGTTATGTCCAGCACCAGATAATATGTATCATCCTGAACGTAATATCGCCTTAGAACCGATTCAGTGGCTGTCTGGACGTAGCCTACGAACTCCGAATCTTCCCCTTCACTGACAATTATCCAATTCCGGGCGGACTCATCCACATCTATTTTGAAATTCCGTGCGGCACGGGCGCGCTCCTTTTGCTTTTTCATCTTCTGATTAAAACCGGTGATATCCACCGTCAGACCATCCTCCTGAGCCATCAGCTGCGTTAAGTCCAGCGGAAAGCCGAAGGTATCGTAAAGTTTGAAAACCTCCGTACCGGGAATTTCAGTCTTATTTTGTGAAATCAGTTCAACTTTAACCCGCTGATAGACTTCCAGCCCTTTATCAAGTGTTTCGCCGAAAGACTGCTCTTCATAGCGGATGACTTTCCTGACATGCTCTTTGCGTTCGATGATTTCCGGATAGACATCGCCCAGAATTTCTCCCACCGTATCTACCAATAGATAAATAAAGGGTTGGTGCATATTCAGCATGCGTCCGAAGCGGGCTGCCCGGCGCAGAATCCGCCGAATTACGTAACCCCGACCGTCATTGGCGGGCATTCCACCATCGGCGACGGCAAAGGTCAGCATCCGTACATGATCGGAGATTACCCGATGCGGCATACCCGATTCGGTCTGATATGTGACTTTCGTCAACTCCTCGATTTTCCGGATAATCGGGATAAAAAGATCGGTGTCGTAGTTGGATTTTTTATGTTGCAGAGCGGCAACGATCCGCTCCAGTCCGGCGCCGGTATCCACATGTTTTTTCGAGAGCGGGTGCAGCTGTCCCTGCTCATCACGGTTATACTGAATAAATACCAGATTCCAGAGTTCGATATATTCCGGATTGCCGGCATTGATGAATTCAGCGGACTGATTGTCCGGTTCATTGCCGGTATAATAGTGAATTTCCGAACAGGGACCGCAGGGACCGGTCTCGCCCATCTCCCAGAAATTATCCTTTTCACCAAAGCGTAAAATCCGATCGGGCGCGATGTCGGTTTCCTGACGCCAGCATTCGAAAGCTTCGGCGTCATCCTGATAAATTGTCGCCCATAGCCGCGTCTTAGGAAAATTCCAGATTTCGGTAAATAGGGTCCAGGCATAGCGGATTGCCGCGCGCTTGTAGTAGTCACCGAAGGACCAGTTGCCCAGCATTTCAAAAAAGGTATGATGATAAGTGTCTTTGCCAACCTCCTCAAGATCGTTGTGCTTCCCGCTTACGCGAATGCACTTCTGGGAATTGGCAACCCGCCTGTAGGTTGGTTCCTGTTGATCGAGGAAAATCGGTTTGAACTGGTTCATTCCGGCATTGGTAAAGAGCAGTGTCGGATCATCGGCGGGGATGACCGGTGCACTTTTTACAATTTCATGGTCCAGACTACGGAAATAGTCAATAAAGTCCGCGCGTATCTCCGCTGCTGTTTTCATTCTTCTCCAGTATTTCGAACTTCTCTATTGATAATCAACTCCTTCATTTTTAAAGAAGGTAAGTTATTTTCTCCATACTCAATAATCAAGCGATAAACCAGGCTTTATGATTGGTTTTTAAATTACCGCAGAAAGGATGTTAATCAGTGTATCCACCGAGAAAGGCTTGCTGAAAGCGGCTTTGAAGCCATATTCCGTCGGTCGGCTGATGACCGGATCATCGGCGTACCCGCTGTAAGCCAGCGCCACGAGATCGGGCTGAATGGTTTGCAGGTCTTTCAAAACCTCTTTGCCCCCTTTGCTGCCGGGAATGGTCAGATCGAGTATCACCAGATCATAAGCCGAACCGTCCTGCAGCGCCGTGCGATATTGATTCACAGCCTGCTCTCCATCTTTAACGGCATCAACGTTGAATCCCAGATTTTCCAGCATACTGCTCATAAAATCCCGTACCGACTCCTCATCATCCATCAGAAGCACACGACCCTGAAATTTCTGCTTCAGCGTGACCTTTTCAGCTTTTTTCAAACGTTTCTTTGTGCCGGGCAGATAGATAGTAAAGGTTGTCCCCTCTCCGGGCTGAGACGAGACTGTAATATGACCTCCATGTTTTTGAATAATGGAATAACAGGTCGCCAAACCAAGCCCGCTGCCGGAACTCTTGGTACTGAAGAATGGATCAAATATCTTGTCAATGATCTTTGCGGGAATCCCGATGCCCTGATCAATGACGGCTACTTTGACATATTCTCCGGGCTCCAGACCGCCGGCTAAATCTCCGGTTTCAATAATCACATTGTTTGCTTCAACGGTCAGTGTACCGCCGTTGGGCATTGCCTGTTTGGCATTGATGACGATATTGGTTAAAACCTGGGAAATCTGATTGATATCCATTTCCACCGGATAGAGGTCTTTTTCTATCAGAAACTCCGCTTTGACATTGCTGCCGGTCAATGTAAAAGGCACCACTTCACGAATTAACTCCGCCAGCGAAGCCACTTCTACCACCGGTTCGCCCCCTTTGGAAAAGGTCAGCAGCTGCTGGGTCAAGCCCGTGGCTCTGGAGATGGTCTCTTCGATTCGGGTCAGGTATTTAATGAGGTCTTCGCCTTTGCCGATCTTTAATTTAATGAGTTGAACGTTGCCTAAAAGTACCGACAGAATGTTGTTGAAATCGTGGGCGATTCCGCCGGCTAATACACCAATGGAATCCAGTTTTTCAATCTTGAATGCCTCTTCCTGCATCCGTTTGTAGCGCGTCAAATCCCGAATGATGCCGAGGCTGGCTGGTCGGTTGTTCCAGATAATTTTCGAGGCGCTAATTTCCACATCCAGGGTTCTGCCGCTCTTGGTTCTTGCCCTGAATTCGCAACGCTTACTGATGCGAATCTTATGGTCACGACTCTCGTAACGTGCCCGGATTTTTGCCTGATCGGAAGCGTCTACAAATTCAATAAAATCGAAATCAGCACTCAGTAACTCTTCCCGATTGTATTCTATCAACTTCACCAGCGCCGGATTCACCAGCACAAACCGGTCGTCCTGCTGCACGTAGATGGCGTCATTGGAGCGCTCCACAATCTGACGAAAGTTCATTTCGCTGTTCTGTAACGCCCATTCCATCTGTTTGCGGAGAGATATGTCCCGGATAAACACTAAATCCGCCGGCTGACCATGCCAGAAGGTTTTGGAAGCGACCACTTCAATCGGAACAATCGTACCATCTTTACGTTGCAAGGAGGATTCAAAAAAATGGTGAACCGACTCTCCCCGGATTCTCTTTCGGGATGCCGTCAGCACTTCATCAACATACTCCGCCGGTGTCAGATCCTTGATACTCAAATTCAATAAAACCGTCACCGGATAACCGGTTATTTCCGCCGCATTATGATTGGCATAAATATAATTTCCGTCTATATCATTGATTAAAATTCCATCAAAGGCGTTTTCAACCAGAGAGCGGAAATTTTCCTCGCTGGCTCTGAGCGCCGCTTCAATTTCTTTGCGTTGCCGGTTTTCGTTCTGAATTTCCTCCGTTTTGCGGGCGACACTCCGCTGCAGCGACCGGATCCAGACCAATGTCAGTAAGATAACGAATAAAAGAATGCTGATCCCGGCAATAACATAGCGAGCCAGAGGATATGAGAAGAGATTCCGGTCTCCGGAGGGTGTCATCCATTTCTGGAAAAGGGCTTTGTGCTCTCCGCTGGATTGCAGGATTATCAGCCCCTCATTGAGCTGGTTCAGTAGCTTCGGATTGTTATAAACGGCAAAGCAGAAATCCCGCGGCGGATAATAATCCTCCAGATTAATGATGTTATCCTGGTTGTATTTTCTGATAAAATAATCCCCCTGCACCTTACTGATCAGCGCACAATCGTAAATTTCATGGGACAGCAGAAGGATAGCATCCTTGGGATGATCAACTGTAATGATTGATGTTGTAATTTCATTCTGAACGAGATAATCGTGCATAATATCGCCGGTCTGAACAATTATTTTCCGGTCCTGTAGATCAGCCCGGGATTTTACCGGGGATTTATCGTGCACAAAAATCGTATGCACTGCCGATGAATGTGGTATCGAAAAATCCAGGATTTTATCCCTTTCTACGGAGTAGAACATTGCTAGGACTCCATCGGCTTCACCCCTTTCGACGGCACGCCGAACATCCTCCCAGCGACCCGCTTCGATTTCCACCTGAAAATCCATCAATTCGGCAATCCGCTTCATCAGGTCAACGCAAAAACCGACTGCCTGACCATGCTCAACAAAGTTATAAGGCGGAAAATTATCATCGGCAAGAAACTTGTAAGTCGCTGTTTCACCGCCGGATACACTACTTGCATAAAGTTGGCTCAGCGAAATTGTCAGCAATAATATAATTAATTTAACGTTGTTCTTCATAATGAAAATCCGCAAAATATCCACGACTTTCAAATATACAAAATATGTGGATTTTTTATTAGGATTTTAATAACCGGTTTACCGCATCGGATATTACTGAATAGCTAAAACCCCTCTGTTTCAGATAGCGATATAACTTTTCCCGGCTCTTTTCATCATTTTGCAGGGATGCCAGTTTTTTCGTCGCCAGTTTCAGAGCGATTCTTTTTTGTTCACTTTCGTCAATGAGTTCGCTCAGCACCTGCCTGATGATTTCCGGCGATATTCCCCGTTTTCGCAGTTGTGCCACCATTTTATAGCGTCCGTAACGATTGATGTGGCACATATCCCTGACCAGCATCTCCGCATATTTCCTATCGTCGAGATAGCGCAGCTCATGACAGTAAAAAAGCACCCGCCGGACGACCACTGCGGGAAACCCTTTTCGTTTCAGATAGGATTTTAATTCAAAATCGCTGCGCATGCGCAGCGCCAGGTATTTTAGTGCCAGCTCCTTCGCCCTCTCAAACTCTTCATGGGATTTGATAATTTCAATCTGTCTGGCAGAAAGGACCTGACCCGGTTGCAAGTGAAATTGCTGAAAGGTTGCTTCAGATACGCCGAAAGCATACTCGCCATCAATAAAAACCGATCGCCGCTGAGCCCTCTTTTTCTGGAATGCTATTTGGGTTACTGTGCCGCACGGGCGGTCATCATTGGTACTGTTTTCCCGGCTGTTCAATGGATCTATTTGCTTTTATCTTCTGCAGGTTCCGGTTTTTTAGCAATGCCTAAAAATTCCCGAACCTGTGTCTCAATTTTCGCAAAGGTTTCCCGGTTTTCCAGCAGATATTGCCTGGCATTCTCGCGTCCCTGACCGATCCGCTCGTCTCCGAAGGAGTACCAGGAGCCGCTCTTCTGAACGATATCTCCCTCTACGGCGGCATCCAGCACATCACCTTCATAAGAAATGCCCGCGCCGTACATGATATCGAATTCCGTTTCCCGGAATGGCGGCGCCATCTTATTTTTGACAACTTTGACCTTCACCCGGTTACCGATATTGCTGTTGCCCTCTTTGAGAGAGCCGATCCGCCGGATTTCCAGACGTATTGATGTGTAGAATTTCAAAGCACGTCCGCCGGTGGTGGTCTCCGGATTGCCGAACATCACCCCGATTTTCTCGCGAATCTGATTAATAAAAATAACGGAGGTATGCGATTTATTGACGGCGCCGGTGAGTTTGCGCAGTGCCTGCGACATCAGACGTGCCTGCAGTCCGACGTGGGAATCGCCCATCTCACCTTCCAACTCGGCACGGGGAACCAGCGCCGCTACCGAATCAATTACGATCACATCAATGGCATTACTGCGTACCAACGTCTCCGTAATCTCCAGCGCCTGCTCGCCGTTATCCGGCTGTGAAATTAGTAAATCTTTGGTCTTGACGCCCAGTTTGGCAGCATAATTGGGGTCTAAGGCATGCTCGGCATCAATAAAAGCCGCATATCCGCCCTTTTTTTGGGCTTCCGCCACCACGTGCAACGCCAATGTGGTTTTACCTGAGGATTCAGGTCCGTAAATCTCGGTAATCCGACCACGGGGGATTCCACCGATACCAATCGCAGCATCCAGTGTCAGACAGCCGGTTGAGATCACTTCAGCAGCGATCTTGATACTCTCGTCACCAAGGCGCATAATCGAACCTTTTCCGAACTGACGATCAATCTGAGAAACCGCCAGATCGAGAGCCCGCTCCTTATTTGCATCTGATGTTGTCATAATGGATACTCCTGTCTCTATTTTAGTTTAAATTTGTGAATGGCTTTGTAAATTGCCCCTTTAGGTCTTAAAAAACTCTCGTACAGGACCATTTCAGCCACATTATTGATGGTTTTTTCAAACTTCATGGCTAAAAAGTTGCTTAGATTCAAATTATTTTCCCGATAGTTATAATGCTTCACGCGTCCTAATGTTATATGTGAGCGATACTCTTTATCTTCCTGCTGTACAGGCAGTTTTCGCAACGAATCATTTAATTTCCAACTCAGTTCTCTCAAATTTTCCGATCCTTCAGTGATGCCGAGCCAGAGCACTCTTGGTTTTTTTATATTGGGGAAAACTCCGGTCCCTTCACAAATATAATTAAAATTTTGAAAACTGCTAACACAACTTTCAACCTTTGAAATGACCGGTAAAATTTGGTCGCTTGATACATCACCCAGAAATTTCAGAGTCACGTGAACATTCTGAGGGCTGATGAAACGGATATTGTTTTTAAAAAAATGCAGTTCCGATTGAATTGCCCGAATCAGAGACCGGGTCTGTTCCGAGACGTCCACTGCAATAAAGAGCCGTTTATTCATAGCTTGCCTTCATATCTAATCGCAATTGATTGAGAGCCATCTGGGAGAAGTAAATTTTATTGGACAGCCGGTCGCGATTGTACCGGAAATGAAATGTCCCCTTATGATCACCGCTGGCAAGTCCAATAAAAACCGTCCCCACCGGCTTTTCCGGTGAACCGCCGGTTGGTCCGGCTATTCCAGTGGTACTCAAACCGATATCACTATTGGCGATTCGGCGAATGTTCACCGCCATTTCCTGAGCCGTCTGCCGACTGACGGCGCCAAAATCCGCCAGCGTCTTCTCCCGCACACCCAGGTTTTCAATTTTCGAGCGGTTACTATAGCAGATTATTCCCTGCTGAAAATAGGCTGAGCTGCCGGAAATATTGGTCAGGCGATGAGCAATCAATCCGCCGGTGCATGACTCGGCTATAGCAATCGTTAAATTATTTTTTAATAACTGTTTGGCAACCACGGATTCCAGGGTGTCTGCATCATAGCCGTAAATATCATCGCCTAAAATGGCGGTAACTTCATCCAGTTTTTTATCAAGTAAAGGTCGGGTGATATTTGGTGAAGATTTTGTAATTACAATATGCACTTCCGGGAAATGGGGCAAAATTGAGACCGCCAAATCCTGATTAATTTCAATCCACTGCTCAATCTTCTGAAAAAGTACCGATTCAGGCACGCCGGTAGTCCGAATCACTGCCGATAAAATCGGCTCGGTGCCAGACGTCTGCAGTATCGGCAGGATATTTTCGGCGAACATGCGTTCCATTTCCACCGGAACACCCGGCATAAAATAATAGACTGTTTTCCCCTTCTTGAATATCAATCCCGGCGCAGTGCCGTAATAGTTCGGGATCAATTCCGCTTTTTCAGGAACCAGCGCCTGCCGTCGGTTTGCCTCGCTCAGTTCGGCAATTCCCCGCACTTCAAAGAGCGCCTGTATGTGCTGCATGACGACCTCGCTGAATACAATCGCCGAATCAAAATACTGCGCTGCCGCTTTTACCGTCCGATCATCATGGGTTGGTCCGAGTCCGCCGGTAATCAGCAGGATATCGGCGTCATTTTCACTCGCAAGGGCGCCGGTAATGGCTTCAATCTCATCACCGACAATTTTCACGGAAGCAACGGAGATTCCCACCGATTTCAGCGCATTGATGATAAATTGCGAATTGGTATCAGTGGATGAACCGCTCAGCAATTCACTGCCTATGGCGATGATTTTTACGATCATTTTCAGAAAATCCAGATAAACAGATTGAGTAGTACGGCGGTAAACAGACCGGCAGCAATATCGTCCATCATAATTCCGAACCCGCCACTCATGTTTTCCAGTTTGTTGATGGGAAAGACTTTCGTAATATCGAAAATGCGGAAAACAGCGAAGGCGATTAGCGCCCAAATGAGGGATTGTGGATATTCAATCCGGGGCAGGAGCAGCAACGCCAGCCACATGCCGGCAACCTCGTCAATAACCACATAAGAGGGATCGCTGATCCCGGACCGAAGTTCCGATAAATTTGACACATAAATACCCACCAGGAATGCGCTGCTGACGATAATTGTACGGATTACGGCTGATTGAATCGGCAGTAGCACCCAAATCAGCATTGCCAGCAGGCTTGCCCAGGTGCCGGGAGCAACCGGCAGATAACCCACATAAAAGAAAGAGGCTAAAGTCTTGATCAGGGATAAATTCTTCAAAATATTTACAGGTATTCTTTAATCTTTTTCCGATTGACGATGATATATTCGATACCTGTCCAGACGGTAAAAATCGTCACCAGCAGCATCAGAATGTAAATTACATGATAATCTTCCAGGATTTTGACATACTCTGATATTCCCAGAAATATTTTCCAGCGCTGGGTTATAATATAGACAAGAATTATACAAACAACCCCGATTTGAGTACCGGTCTTTGCTTTTGCTGAGGAGCGGGTGACCATGGTTGTATTTTGCGAAGACATTAAAATCCGGATTCCCGTCACTATAAAATCCCGGAGAATGACGAGAATAACCATCCAGAGGGGAATTAAATCCATGATCACAAAGGAGATAAAGGCGGCGGACATCAAAACCTTATCAGCCAATGGGTCTAAAAATTTTCCCAGCGATGTCTCTTCCCTGTATTTGCGGGCGATATAACCATCATAGGCATCGGTAACCGAGGCAACAATAAATATAATCAATGCAAATATCTCGAAGTATTCTCTTCCGCGGAAAAGGAAGTATAAAAAGAGCGGGGTTAGAATAATTCGGGTTGTCGTGACAAAATTAGCACGGGTAAATATATTTTTATTCATTACAATTGTGTTCTGCCTTCCAGCGCTTTCGTTAAGGTCAGTTCGTCGGCATATTCCAGGTCAATGCCCATCGGCAATCCCTGGGCGATCCGACTAATCCGAACACCTTTGTCCTTTAACAATTTTTGTAAGTAAAGGGAGGTTGTTTCGCCGTCCCGGCTGGGGTTGATAGCTAGAATCACTTCGCTCACATTTTCCAGGCGGGTCATCAGATCGTCAATATGCAAATCTTCGGGACCGATACCGTTGAGTGGCGATAAAACGCCCCCTAATACATGATAGAGACCACGGTACCGTCCGGTTTTTTCGATCGCCAATACATCCATGACATCCTGTACGATGCACAGGGTTGTCTGATCCCGTTTCGGATCGCAGCAGATATGGCAGGGGTCATTTTCAGCGATATTGTGGCAACGGCTGCATTCAGAAATCCGGTCTTTAACGTCAATAATCGCCTTTGCCAGAGCGACCGCCTCTTCCCGCGGATTTTTCAAAATAAAAAAAGCCAGTCGCTGAGCCGACTTATTGCCGATTCCCGGAAAACGGGCTAAGCGGTCAATCAGGGTTTGCAGGGATGTGGGAATTGTACTCATAGCCCGGGAATTTTTAAGCCTCCGGGCAGATTCGGAAGCAGACCGCTTGTCAGTCCGGACATTTTTTCCTGAGAAAGTTCCTGAGATTTTGTAAGTGCCTGGTTTGTGGCGGCTACCACCATTTCTTCAACCATCTCGAGATCATCGGAAATCACTTCCGGATCAATTTTTACTGAGAGAACTTCCTGTCTGCCGTTGGCAACGACTTTGACCATGCCCCCGCCGGCGCTCCCTTCTACCGTCAGATCCGCCAGTTCGTCCTGTATCTTTTCCATCTGCTGTTGCATTTTGGAAAACTGTTTCATCATGTTATTCAAACCGCCTTTGGGTATCATTGGAATGCTCCTTATGTTGGAATTATTTCACCACCAAAAATATCAATGACCTTCTGCGTGATGGCGTTGACTGAATTTTCGGTTTCGGTATCAGAGGGTTCCGCCTGTTTCTCTACGCATTTGATTTTCAGGGAATGACCGCAAAGATTGGCGATGCAAGCTTCGATCAGCTCAGCTTTCGACTGGATACTCTTCAAATGAAACGATGCTCCGTTCCGAAACATAATCGTTAATTTTTTTCCCTCGATAGTCTCCGGCTGTCCCATACTTAAAAACGACGCCACCGAAGGATTGGTAGCGGCAACTTTTTCGATGATTGTTGTCCAGAGTTTTTTTACCTGTTCGATTTCGATATTAGGAATCTCAGCATCAACCGGCGGCTGTGTCTTCTGCTTGTGCTCGATTGGTTCCCGGTCTGAGTCAATGTCGCGGGATTTCGATTTTGCCGCAGGTTCAATCTTTGGCTCTGATGGAACGGAACCGGTTTCTTTGGATGGGAGATTAAACAGATCAATCGTTTCGCGAACCTGAGTCGTCTTCGAAAGGTAGGACGGATTATTCAGTGATTTCAGAATATCAGCCACGGTAACCGTTTGCGGCATTGCGCTCATGCGGAGCAGGGCAAATTCAATATGCAGCCGATGATTAATCGAGGTCTTGAGACCGAGTTCGGCTTCGGTAATCATTTTAATCAGGCGCAGTAAATCACCGGTTTCCCATTTGTGACTCTCCTCCACGTAGCGTTTTTTCATATCTTCCGGCATATCCAGCATTTCCAGCGAGCCGGTTGACCTGGCTATCAAGAGATTGCGGAAATGTTCCGAAAAACCGGAAAAAAATTCGGTTAGATTGATTCCTTCGTCAATCACGCTACCGGCGATCCGTAAAAGCGCTTCCGAATCATTTTCTAAAATCTTATTGCCGATCTTGATATAGTATTCATAGTCAATCAGACTGAGAACCTTTTTAGCCTCTTCGGTCGAGACCTTTTGTCCGGAAAAGGCAATCAGCTGATCGAGAAGGCTCTCGGCGTCCCGCATTCCGCCTTCGGCTTTTTTGGCTAACAGGGTCAGAATTTCCGCTGAGATTTCAACCTGCTCCCTGGCGGCAATATTTTTCAGGTGTGCGACAATTTCCCGAATCGGAATTCTGTGAAAATCGTAGCGCTGGCACCGGGAGATAATTGTGGGCGGAATTTTCAGCGGTTCGGTAGTGGCAAAGATAAAAATTACATGACTGGGCGGCTCTTCCAGGGTCTTCAGCAGGGCGTTAAATGCCTCCTTGGTCAGCATGTGGACTTCATCAATAATAAAAATCCGGTATTTGGAGTTGGAGGGCGGATATTTGACATTTTCCCGTAAATCCCGGATTTGATCAATGCCGCGGTTTGAGGCACCGTCAATTTCCAGCACATCCATACTGCGTCCGCCGGTAATCTCCTTGCAGTTCTGGCAGTCATTACACGGGTCAAAACCCTGCGGATTCAGGCAGTTCAGACTTTTCGCTAAAATCCGGGCGGTGGAGGTCTTGCCAATACCGCGTGAGCCGGTAAACAGGTAGGCGTGGGAAATTCGATTCGATTGGATTGCGTTTTTCAGCGTCGCACAGATATGCGACTGTCCGATGACTTCATCAAATTTTTGGGGACGATATTTGCGGGATATTGCTTGATAACTCATAGTAAAACTGGCTATGCACCAGGCATTGAATCGGTTTTTAATCACCCCACTATGACTGCCGGCTCGCTTTCGGGTATTTTGCGGCACATAAAAGAACCGGCTACCGCTGCTCCCTTCCGGGCCTGACGGGGTTTACCAACCTTTTATTGCGCAAAATGGAAAGTGTCATCGCTGCACATCATAGCCGGACAACCAAAAACATGACCCGCTGCCTGGCATCCACCCTGCTATAGCGGTTTGCAGGTTACAGGGCACCGCTGGCTCCCCGTGTAGCATAGCCATAGGGTGTCTCATCAAAGATCAGTGGAGCTGATGGGGATCGAACCCACGACCTCAGCATTGCGAACGCTGCGCTCTCCCAGCTGAGCTACAGCCCCATTCAAAAATCAGGGTTAAACTTATTAAAATCCGGGCTGGTTTCAAAAAACTAATTTATTTATTTTTCCTGCGAAAGAGACCTTTTTTCCGGGGTTTTTCTTCAGCCTCTGCGCCGGCTTTTTTGGCTTCAGCATCCTTTTGTTTTTTCTGGCGTTCCAGCATTTCGATACGTCTTTCAAATTCGCTCATATTGGCAAATTCGTCTTCCGGAATAGCAGTCTCACCCTCGGCAACTGCCTCTTCGCCGGATTCCGTCGCTTTTTGCGCCGGCTCTTTTTCGGCTGCGGCGGCTTTTTGACGCTGCTCTTCAAGTGCTTCCAGCTTTTCCAACATGGCAATAATTTCGGTATTGAAGTCCAGGACTGTCTTCTGAAGCCGCTTCATCAGTTCGTCTGCCATGCGTTTACCGTAACTCTGTCCGATATTGTTCAGAATGTCATCCAGCCGCTGTTTCAGATAGTCGCGGCGCTTATCAGCCTCACTGAAATCAATCTCCTGGCTGCGTTCATCCGATTGGGCATCCGCATCTTTTTCCATTCTGCGGCTTAGTCTTGTTCTGCTGCGCGGGTCCGGCATATCTTCCCTTTCAATTTTTTAAAAGTATAGGTTATACGTCCGATAGAGGCAAGCCTTTTTATCTTATTCTTGCGGAACTCAATGACGGTCTTCGGTCGGAGTTTCTCCACCATAAAGGGAACCGCCCGATAGCCGGTGACAATTCCGGTTACAGTACCGGAAAAGAGGTAAAGACCGGTCTGGTGAGCCGGGATGTTGAGAAAGGCAACGACCAGCTGTCCTCCCACCAATCCGGTGACGGCAAAACCCGCCATAGTGATCCATTTAAGAATCTCAATCTCCTGACCGGCGTCCCAGTATTTCAGTGTGTTGATTGATTGAATCGGAATGTCAAAAAGCCGGTCATTGTCGAGAATGCGAATATTTTGCCCGTTCAGTTTCTGGAACACCCCCTGGTATTCGGTTTTCTCTTTCGTAATAATCAGGCAGTAGGAGTCTGCCGGTAACTGTCGCAGATGCTCTTCGGCAAACAGCGGCTGGTATTTGCGCTGCAGGAATTCAATCTTGGCACGGTCAGGCGGCGGCTGGTCACCGATTTCCTGACCCAGCAGATGAAATTCGTAATGACTGTAGCGCTTTTCGTAATAAACCGGACTTTCGGCATTCCAGGATTGAATCCAGGCAATCACACTGTCATTCGGCAGCAGGTAAAATTGTGCGCTGATGAAGTTGTGAATATCGGGAAACAGACGGTAATGAATCTTTTCGATAATGTCAATTTCAGTACCCACCGCTTCGTGCAGTACCAGCACCTCACCTGCTTTTAGCGAGGCAAACATTAATATAATTACGAAAATAAATGTCTGCGCTTTGGTCATTTTTCTGGAAAGCCCCACCAGTGATGCGGGGCTTTTCCGTTTATTCTGATCTTTTAATAATTTTAGCGGTCATAATCTAAAAACTGAATCCGGTTTCGATCGTCGTGATTGAGACCGATTCGGTCTTGGGATTAATGGACCCGCTGCCGTCAAAATCGCGGTAGGTTTTCTGAAAAACATAATAGATCACCGCACCGCCACCCAGCTCGAAACCGACCTTGTAACCGAGGATGGTATTTTCCGAAGGTTTTTTGAACAAGAACGGATTTTCATCGTTGTTGCGCTGATAAAAGGCGGTTGCATCGGCGAGTTTGGGGATTTTTCCCTTCGGTAATGAAGCTGTTGCCATGAAGCTCTTAATCTCAGTCCCTGCTGAAAACATGTGCTGATAATAACTACCAAGAATTATGTAGTTCAAAATATTTACATCAAAAGCACCGAAGATACCTTGCATCTGGTCCTGCTGCAATTTCATCTGCTGTTTGGTATAAATTTCATTATCGCGAATCTGGACACGCTCATAATCGTAAACCCGGTCCCAGAATCCGAACAGGAAATTCTTACCGGCATAGCGGTATTCCAGGGTCAAATTGGCAATTCGAAACAGATTTGCGTGGACACCCGGAACGGCAAAACCAAAACCGGGCGTAAACGCCTCGCCTTCGTATTCTCCACTGCTGGGATTAAAGACGTAGGCTGAGTCTTCCCGCGGAATAAAGGAGGCTGCCTGACCGTAGACATCCAGTTTCAAGAACTTCATGTTCAGCACCGGCATGCCCACATCCACCGCCAGCGCCCCGCTCATGATGCGGTCATAATCCGACAGTCTGGTGATGCCTTGATCAATAATTGTTTCACTGGGCATATCATAACCGATAGACCTGAGGTATTTCCGCTGCTGGACACTAAAATTATTTCTTAAACTATCAATCACAACATTATCATCTTTGCCGGGGTACATATCCAGGGCATCGGCGACTTCGTCTTCATCGGAATCGGGTAAGCCTTTATAGGGATACACGTCGGCTACGACGGTACCGCCGACTCGCAGAGGCAGCTTTTTCAACGGCTTATAGGTGACCCGGGTAGCGAGCAAGCCCGGTCCGGTGATCTCCTTGGCGTTGGCGACGAAGGCTTCCCAGCCCAGTTTTTCCATCTGCATACCGGTGTGAATTCCTACTTTGCGGACCTGTGGATATTCAGTAGTATTGGAATAGCCGTTCATCAGGATTCCGTAACCCAGGGTTGTATTGTCCATAGCACCGAGTTTAGCAAAGAAGGGATCGCCCGGTTGTGCCCAACGAATATAGTAAAATTTGTCAATGTAATCGGAGATTTCATCCCATTCTTCTTCGCGGATCTTACCCTGTTCATCCATATAAATGGCAACATCGAGAGCGATCGCCAGTTTACCGAATCGGAATTCCGGGCGCAGCGCAATCTGATTGTAGATTTTATTATCAATCGTAACGGATCCCAGACCGAGCCCCATTCCGAAAGGTTTACCGCCGCTCTTTTCCAGCGGTTCAGCAACCTCAGTGGCGGGCATTTCCGAGGGAGCAGCGGCTGCTTCAGCAGCTCCCGGTTGGGTCGTTTGCGGTTGCGGCTGATAGACCTGCTCCTCTTCCGGCTGAACCTGCGGTTCCGGCTCGGGAGTCGGTGCATCATCGGGATCAACCGGTATTTCGGATTCATCAACCGGCATGTTGACGATTTGCCCCTGCGGCGTGGAAATGACCATCTGTCCGGGCGCCAGATTGGTTTCGACGCCGGTAACCAGATTCATCACATTGACATTCCCTTCGACTCCGTAAAAGCGATCGCCATATTGACTGTTTGTGACCGTCCAGAATTTGGTACCTTTAACGGAAGCCACCGATGTGGGGGTTTCAACCCGGAAAGCGCCTTTAACACCGGGAGTTACGCTGGCGAGTACCCGACCCTGATTGATTTTCACCGTTCTGACGGAATACTCTTCCCGGATCGTGACTTCAGAATCTTTACGGATTTTCACCAGGCTCTTATCTTTTGTAAAAATTACGGCGATAAAGCCATCTTCTCCAGTCAGGATGGCATCGCCCACATGCAATCCCATCCCCATTTCGGCATCAACGTTGAATTCGGTTTCGCCGCTGGGTCGTACCAATACGGTACCACTTGATTTTAAAACAGTCGCAAAATAGTTTTGCCCCGCGGCGATCATATTTACCACGACAGCAATTAAAACCAATTTCGCCAACCTTTTCATATCTCACCTCTTGTGTTTAATTTTTTCCCGAATTGGATATTATCCCCAATATGATTTTTGAGTCCATTAACTCAATAATGCTGAAATCCATTTTAACCTGAACCTCAGTCTGGTCCGATTTTTTTAGTTTTACCACAAATGAGCGTACCAGACCGACATCAATCTGCTGAATTAATTTACTAAACGGTGTATTTAAATTTGGTTGAACAAAGCGGGTAATCTCCTGTCCGATCACATCCTGACGACCGTATTTAAGCAGTGTACAAAAAGACCGGGAGGCGCCCAGAATCGTACCGTCTTTCAGAAACAGGATGGTATTGTCGGTCGCCGATTCGATCTCTTTTGTCAGGCGGTCCCGGCTGTCCCGCACATCCTGATACATCTTTACCAACTTTTCGTTGAAAGTCTTCAGCCGGGCATATTTTTCCTCCATCTCCTGAAGCTCTTTTTTCTGGTTGATGGAAATGCTACCGACCAGCAGGTCATTATATTCTTCAACGTACTTGTTGAGCGTGTAACCAAGCCCTTCAATGGCTTCCAGCAGCAGGGAGTGATTCTCACCCTCATAGGAAAACAGCTCCATGCCCAATGCCTTATAACGGTCGGCATACCTGGAGCGCCAGCGATCCAGTACGTTCTTGAGCTGGACAATCTTTTTCTGCTTGAAATCGGCTCCCAGGATGACCACATATTCCGGCATGATGGGAAATTCGCCGAGAATTTTCAGATTTTTACGCTCTTTTTCCGGAATAAGCTGGTATTCAAAACCGGTAGTGACAGCGACATCCACCCTTTTATCAATAATCTGGTAGAGATGCAGCGGTTCCAGTTTTGCGGCAAAGGTGCGGGTTTGGTCCAGCCTGGTCACGTTGCATTTTCTCAGGAGATACAGAATTACGGGATTTACGAAGAGGGTATCAGTGCAGTTGAGCAGAATCACCGACTGACGTTGTAAATCGCTCAGTTTCTGGGCGCGGGAATTTTTATGAACCACCACGTACCCCTTCATATCACTGGGTGCCAGTTTGAAGAGCGGTACAAATTCATAAAAAGATTCCAGATACATCGCCTCATAATTGCTGACCAGGGAAATAACATCGGTGCGTTTGGCAATCTGGGCGATTACCGGCTTATCGTTCTTCAACCGCTCGTATTCCACATTGACGCCTTGGGATTGTTCGATGATTTTCCCGATTTCTTCGAGAAATTTAACGGTATCTTTCGATATTTTTTGTCCGGGAATTAACCACTTCAAGTTTTCCAAAATATCTTTCCTTAAATGTTAATGAAGATTTTTTATATTTACGATCAGGCTCTGTTCCAGACGATCGAGATCAATCGGTTTCGGGATAAAATCAACTGCCCCGAGTTTAATGGCATCGTCGGCGATCTTTTTATCCTTCACACCGGTCACGATAATGACCGGAATCGTGATGTTCATCTGCCGGATTCTCTCGAGCACTTCCAGACCGTTCATGCCCGGCATGATCAGGTCCAGCAGAATGGCATCGAAATTATCTTTTTGCAAACATTGTAATGCATCGCTGCCAGAATGACTGATCCGGGTTTCAAAACCGCGATATCCCAGATATTCGGATAAAAATTCGCAGACGTTGGGTTCATCATCAACAATCAGGATTCTGTTTTTTTCCATTATAATTGATTCTTTCAGATTTATTGTGATTTTAAATGGACGATTTCTTCTTCGGGCAGCATGTCAATCCTGACCTGGGAAATCTTGGCGACCGTATTGATCGGCAGGACCAGATTATAGTCAATTTCCTGAATCCCTTTGACGAGGTAAATGGTCATTGTCCAGGGACCGGCAACAATATTAAACATGGGATTGAAATGTTTGATCTGATCAAGCCTGCCCGGCGCATCAATAATCCGGGTGAGGACATTGCCGTTTTCATCCACCAGCGAGATCACCGGGAAATAGCGATATTCACCCTGAGCCACTTTCCGGATAAAATCGGTTGTGAAAACATAATTATTCCCCGAAAAGGAGTATTCCACAAAGGTCCTGCCCTCCTTTTTTGCTTTGATTTGCAGAGTTTCGACCATTTCCTGGAGGATTTTTAGTTTAATCTGATAATCAATGCGAAACGAGAGCGAAACGCTGCTGCTGTTGGTGGGCAGACGCTGAATGGAAGGTTCACCGATATTGATGATATAGGGATCACCCAGAACATGATCGACGACTTCTTCAAAACTGTGTGTCTCGTGAATAAAGTCTTTAACCCGCCCGGTAAAGGCATCTTCATGAAATCGGCTCATCTGGAGGGGTTTTGGGCTTTTATATTCCTGTCGGGGATGATCGCTATACTCCGCCAGCAGTCGTTCCAGCGCTTTGCTGATATTGCGGGTCGCCACCGTTATTTCGCGACCGCTTTTCGGTTCCGGAACCGGCGGTATTCCCGGAGCCCTGACGGGAGATGCGGATTCCTGGCTGCGCTCAGCACTCCCGACCTTAATCTGGGGATCAATCAATTTATCCAAAGCATTGTTGACAGACAGAATAAGCCGCTCTAAATCCGCCGACTTCTCTTTTACTTTTGTTTCGGCTTTAGTTTTCCAGGTATTCAGATCGGTCAGTTGCAGATTAATCCTGAATTCGCCCTGACGGCGTTCATAGGCGCCAGTGAGGAGCAGATTCTGCGCCTGTTGATATTTGGTATCCTTTTTTATCTTGGACAGGGTTTCATCAAGCTGTTCGGATTTATAGGCTTTTATGTTGGGATTATTGGCATAATGATCCAATATAAAATCCACAAAGCCCTCTTTCAACCACTGAATCTCTGAATCAGAATAGAGGTTATCAAAAGACATTACCCAGAGATTCACATCGGCGCGGCTGACATTATACCCGAAAATTAAAAGAATGAGCACGTATTGCCAGCTCTGCTTAAAACGATCCATCTTCAGCCTTACCTGTTTTTCTGAGAATTGTCTGATGTACTATTTATCCTTTGCCATAATCCGGTATTATTTCATGACTGACAAAGTTCACAATTATTTCCCTTGAAATCAAGCATTTTCCGTTGCATTCCGGCTTAACAGGCGATTCCCGTTGATTATAATCACAAAAATATTGAAACAGCAACACCGGTTTATGATTTATATTTTCAGGAAAATTGTTAAATTCCATTTCGATATTGACGAAAGGAAACCCAATGCATTCTGAATCAGACGCAGCTACGGAAAACCACCCGGAAAAACAGCCGCTGAATTTTATCCATCAGATCATCGAAGAGGATAACCGGACCGGTAAATTCGGGAGTCGGGTACACACCCGTTTCCCCCCGGAACCTAATGGCTACCTGCATATCGGGCATGCCAAAGCGATTTTGCTTAATTACGGAACGGCGGTAAAATACAATGGGAAATTCAACCTGCGTTTCGACGACACCAACCCGATTAAGGAGGAAGAAGAATACGTTCAGTCCATCATCGAAGATGTCAAATGGCTCGGCGCTGACTATGAAGACCGGCTCTTTTACGGTTCCGACTATTTTGAGCAGATGTACGAATATGCCGTCCAACTAACCAGGAAGGGTAAAGCCTATGTCTGTGATTTAAGCGCCGAGGAGATCAAAGCCACTCGCGGAACATTGACGGAACCGGGACAGGAAAGTCCCTATCGCAAGCGCAGCATTGCGGAAAATCTCGACCTGCTGGAACGGATGAAAGCCGGTGAATTTCCCGACGGTTCCCGAACCCTACGGGCAAAAATTGATATGGCGTCGCCTAATCTGAATATGCGCGATCCCGTCATGTATCGCATCCTGCATGCCCCCCACCACCGTACCGGCAATAAATGGTGCATCTATCCCATGTATGACTGGGCGCACGGTCTGGAGGATTCTATCGAAAGGATAACTCACTCACTCTGCACCCTGGAATTTGAAGACCATCGTCCGCTTTACGACTGGTTCCTGATTGAATTAGACGCTTACCGCCCACAGCAAATTGAATTCGCCCGCCTTAATTTGACTTATACCGTTATGAGCAAACGGCGATTATTAGAACTGGTTAAAAAGAGGTATGTCAACGGCTGGGACGATCCCCGTATGCCTACTATTTCCGGCATGCGTCGGCGCGGCTACACACCTGAAGCCATTCAGAATTTCGCCGAACGGATCGGTGTCGCCAAGCGCGACAGCACCGTGGATGTCGCATTACTGGAATTCAGCGTCCGGGAACACCTGAACAAAATCGCACCCCGCTTCATGGGTGTGCTCAATCCGCTGAAAATAGTCATTGACAATTATCCGGAAGACCGGGAAGAGCTGCTCGAAGCAATCAATAATCCCGAAGACCTCAGTGCCGGTACCCGTCAGGTACCGTTTTCCAGGGAACTATACATTGAAGCCGATGACTTTATGGAAGACCCGCCGAAAAATTTCTTCCGCCTGGCACCCGGTCGCGAGGTACGCCTGCGCTACGCCTATTTCATCACCTGCACAAATGTAATCAAAGACAGCGACGGCAACATCACAGAGGTCCATTGCAGCTATGATCCGGCGACCAGCGGCGGCGATTCTCCCAATGGCAGAAAAGTCAAAGGCACACTGCACTGGGTCTCCGCCCGGCATGCCCGCACCGCCGAAGTGCGGTTGTATGATCGCCTTTTTAATGTCGAAAATCCCGGCGGCGAACATTTTCTGGAACAGCTGAATCCCACATCGCTGACAATCGTAGATAAATGTTACCTCGAACCGGCGCTTGCCGAACAGGCGGTCCCCGGTTTCCGTTTTCAGTTTGAACGGCTGGGCTACTTCTGCATTGATCCCGATACTACCCCGACAAAACTGGTTCTGAATCGCACAGTTACCCTGCGGGACACCTGGGCAAAAATCGCCCAAAAGCAGCAAAAATGACCGGTCGGATTTAATGGCAAGACGCCTTTCCCGGTGGTTTTACTATGGTAAACTCCGCCCTCTCGGACGGATCGGATATAATCTGACGATTGCCCTGGAACTTGCCTGGCACCGCTTCACCGATCTTGGTAAGACTAGTAAAATGGATTCTCCGCATGATATCACGGCAGTCATCAAGACCTTCGAGCGCCCCAAAATTCTAAAGCGACTGATCAGAAGTATCCACCATTTTTACCCGCAACTGAAAATCGTTGTGGCTGATGACAGCCGCAAACCTGTAACGATCCCGGGTGTTCAACTTGTCACTCTGCCCTATGATTCCGGTGTGTCCGCCGGACGGAATGCCGCTCTCAAAGTCGTTAATACAAAATATGTTCTCATGCTGGATGATGATTTCGTCTTCTTCCGAAATACTGTCCTCGCGCCGGCACGGGAGCTAATGGAGCGCTATCCGGAGATTAACATTCTCGGCGGGAAAGTAATCAACTTGCCCTTTTACACCAGTACCGATTATCGCCAGGCAGAGCTCTTTCCGAACGATGCCAAACCGCTTAAAACACCTGGTAGTCGGATCGGTACGGCGGAAGTTATGGACAAGGTCGCCAATTTTTACCTTGCTCGGACAGAAAGTATTCGCAAAGTCGGCTGGGATGAGCAGCTGAAACGCCTGGATCATGCCGATTTTTTCACCCGGGCACGGGGCAAACTGCTGACCGCATACTATCCGCAAATGCAAATTTTACACGCTCAGAATCTGTTCGATGACAAATATCAACGCTTGCGGGAAAACATTATCCTCGATAAAAATGTACTGTATCAGCGCTATTATCATATTAAATCGTCCGGATAACGACGGTTTACTTGATCAGTAAGATTTTCTTAATGGCGCTGGCGTGATCGGCAATCAGATTGGCAAAATAGATTCCACTGGAAAAGTTATCGGCATCCCAGACAACTTCATAAACTCCAGCCGGTTTAATCTCATTGACCAAATCGGTGATTTTATGTCCCCGGATATCAAACAGGGAAATTTTTACCAATTGACAGTCCGCAATTTCATAGCGTATTGTGGTTGAGGAATTGCAGGGATTCGGGTAGACGGCGCAAATTTTAAAGTAATTTGGTGCGTTAACCGGTTTCGTCTCAATGGATGAAATTCCGCCGTTATTCCTGGTTGACAAAATCGTACCGGTCGTGCCGCAAACCCAGCCATTCGTGTTATCGGTAAAGACAATTTCATTCAGCATGTTTGCCGTTGGGAACCGCTCCCGGGTCCAACTGATTCCGCCATCGTCTGAATACGCGGCATAACCGAATAACCAGAAATCCCGGCTCTCAAAGCCCACCACCCTGCCGAACTGAGAGTTGGTGAAGCAGACACTCATAAGTGAACAATTCAGAGGAATCGTGGCTATCTCCCACTCTATTCCGCCGTCAGTTGTTCGCAGAACACAATTGCTTCCGGCGATCCAACCGGTATCGGGATCAATGAAGCAGACGGAATTCAGATAAAAATCGGCTTGACAGCTAATCCTCTGCCAGTTCAACCCGGCATCGGTGGTTTTTAAAATAACGCCCCTGTTACCGCTAATCCAGCCCGTTTTTGAATTCGTTAAGCAGATCGCCGCTAAACGCTCGCCAGAACCACTGTTTCGGCGCTGCCAACTGGCGCCACCATCGCCGGTCCGGATAATAGCCCCGTTTTCACCGACAATTATGCCCGTGTCAGGATTGATAAAAAAGACATCGTAAAACGCGCCGCAGTCACTTAACGTCAGACCGATATCGTGACGGAACCAGTCTGCTCCGTAATTGACCGATTTCAAAACCGAGTTGCCGGAGCCCACCGCCCAGCCGATACTATCGTTAGGAAAATGGATTGCATGCATAAAATTTATCGCCGGCAGGTTACAGATGCTCCAATTTCTACCGGCATTTTCAGTTTTATAGATAATGGCATTGGATGAGTTATATTGAGCACCGGTGGCAAATCCGACTTCGGAATTCAGGAAAAAAATATCAAAAAGATCGCCGCAGGGCACACTGCTTGTATATTCCCAATCTCTGCCGCCATTCTCCGTTCTTAGAATGACACCGGCAGAGCCGACTGCCCAACCGGTTTCGGAATTGCTAAAATGAACGGCGATCAGCTCCGGCTCAAATTCTTGGGAGTAGCTACTCCAATGGTCACCACCATCCCGGGTATATAAAATATTTCCTTAGGTTCCGCAAGCCCAGCCGAATTGTCTATTCACGAAACAGATATCGTTTAAACTGCGGTTGAAAATGCCGGTTTGTCCCGTAATCTGCTCGGCCCAGGTCACTCCGCCATCATTGGTATTGAGGATCAAAGTTCCCCACGTCTCGACACCCGCAATCCAGCCGTTCAGCGAATCGGTAAAACAGATCGAGCGACAATCCCAATCAGATTCCGCGGGATAGAGCATCCAGCTGTCACCACCATCGGTTGTCTTCAGAATTTGCTGCCTTCCTGACGTAAAGATTTTTCCGTTTTCAGTAGAGCAGATAGATTGCAGCGGACCGGGCGATTGATATCGGATTTGCTCTTCCCAGGTTTGACCTCCGTCGTTCGTCCGGTATATGGCGGCGTGGTAATCCTTCCCGCCACAGACCCAGCCGGTATCGGTATTAACAAAAAGTCCGTCAAAGATATGGATATCAGGACCGGATTGAAAAATCCAGTCTTTCCCGCCGTCGGTGGTTTTCAGGATCGTGCCTTCTGCTCCGAATATCCAGCCGTTATCTGTATCTAAAAAATAAATAGTAAGCAGATCGTGTTCGGTACCGCTTTCCCGGACCAACCAGGTTGCGCCGCTGTCTTCTGTACTGATAATGGTGCCGTAATCACCAACCGCAAAACCGACGCCGGATCCAGTAAATTCCAGTGACCAGAGAGTATTGCCCTGCGGTTGCGGATGCTGCCATTCCCACTGTGCCAGACATACCCATGGCAACAAAAGAATTGATATGAAGTACTTTCGAATCATCAACCTCTCAAAAGAGTGATAATTCCGTATTTTATCCGGTCAGGGAGGCTTCGATTCTTATTCCGAAACTGGCAATCTTTGCAACGCTGCCTGAATCCGGCGCAGGACCGTCTCTTTTCCCAGAAATTCCAGCAGTTCAAAAATCCCCGGACCGACGCTGTAGCCGCTGACCGCTAATCGCAACGGGTGGATTAGTTTGCCGGCAGAAATATCCAGTTCGTCAGCCAATTCCCGAACGGTGGACTCGATGGATACAGCACTGAATTCTTCCAGTTGCTGTAATTTATCCAGTAAAATCGCCATCCGCCGGTTTACTTCTGTTTCTTTCCAGTTTTTGCGGACGGCTTTATCTTCGTAGGTTTCCGGGTCTTTGAAAAAGTAGCTGCCCAGTTCGGCAAACTGCCGGAAATTGCGAAAGCGGCTTTTCATCAGGTCAATAAATTTCAGGATATATTGCCGCCCGGATTCGTCCGGTTCGGCGCTTATCAGGTGATTATCAATGAGAATCGGCAGGATGTGACGACAGATTTCGGCATTCTCCATCCGCTTGATATGTTCATTGCTAACCCAGTCGAATTTTTTCAGATCAAAGACCGCCGACTTGCGGGCGATATCCGCGAGTAGAAAGCGCTGAACCAGTTCAGCCGGCTTCAAAATCTCATTGCCATCTTTCGGCACCCAGCCCAGAATTGCCAAATAGTTAAAAACCGCTTCTGCCGGATAACCCTGATCGCGGTACTCGTCAACACCGGTGGCACCGTGCCGCTTGCTGAGCCGCTTACCGTCGGTGCCGTTCAGAAGGGGAAGATGGGCAAATTCCGGAATGCCGGCACCGAAAGCTTTGTAAAGTAAAATCTGCTTGGGTGTATTGGAAATGTGATCTTCGCCCCGGATCACATGACTGATCCGCATAAATATATCGTCAACCACCACGGCGAACTGATAGGTGGGAAAACCGTTTGAACGCAGCAGAATAAAATCATCAATCTCATCATTGTTAACGCTGATCTTGCCGTACACGCAATCGCTCCACTCCGTCGTACCAGCTGGCACATTGCAGCGGATCGCCGCCTTTTTACCGACGTTTAAATGAGTGTTTATTTCTGTTTCAGACAGCGAACGGCACTTCCGGTCATACTGATATACCCCACTGGCTTTACGGCGCGCCTCGAGCTCTTCCGATGTGCAGAAACAGTAATAGGCGCTGCCGCTCTGCAACAATTCCTGCGCAGCCTGCTGATATGCCGCCATCCGTTGGGACTGGAATACCGGTTCTTCATCCCAACTCATTCCCAGCCAGCGCAGGGACTCATAAATCTGTTCGATATATTCTTTTTTTGAACGTTTTGTGTCGGTGTCCTCGATCCGTAGTAAAAACTGACCTTCGTTAGCTCTGGCAAACAGCCAGTTATAAATAGCCGTCCGGGCACCGCCCAGATGCAGTGCACCGGTGGGACTCGGGGCAAATCGGACACGGATATCACTCATCGTCTGCTTCCCGGCTCTGTAAAATCAGACCGTCTTTATGCTTCATCTGAATAACGATTCCACCAAAGTAACTGACATAGATATTATAGAAGATGATCGTTAACATTAAAAAAAATACAATTAACAGCGCCAGTAAAATACCGTTAAAAATCGAAGAGAACAGAATCGTGCCAAAATTGAACTCCAGCGGTCCCATACTTTCCAGCAGCGGCATACTGCCAAGTGCATCACCCATCGAAGAGAGCAGCGACATAGCCATCAGCGACAGCAGAAAGATAAAAATGCAGGAAACCGTCAAAATCACAACAAAGGAGATTTTCAATACCGTTGCAGGGCTTATGCTTTTAATTTCAAATTCCATATCATTATCCCATTTTTTAACGCCGTAAAGTTGAGAAAAATTACGCTCTAAATCAACCAAATTCCGATTACCATTGAATGAAAAATGTGTTAGAGTGTTATCTTGAGTCCAATGGGACAATGATCGGAGCCCTGAACTTCCGGGAGAATGAAGGCATCTTTGACATGCCTGCGAAACCGTTCATTGACAAAGAAATAGTCAATGCGCCAGCCGATATTCCGATCCCTTGCCCGCGTGCGCAGAGACCACCAAGTATAGAGTTCCGGTTCAGGGTGAAAAAGGCGCAGCGTATCAACCCAGCCGTGGCTGATGAATTTGTCAATCCAGGCGCGCTCGATCGGTAAAAACCCGGAGACGTTTTCGTTTTCTTTCGGTCGTGCCAGGTCAATCTCCTTATGAGCCGTATTTATATCACCGCAAACGATTATATTGCGCCCTTCCCTGTCATACGTCTCAACAACATCGAGAAAGGCGTCATAGAACTCCATTTTGTACTTGAGCCGCGCATCACTCATCTGACCATTGGGAAAGTAGATATTGAACAGCACAAAATCGCCATAGTCGGCAATGATCGTGCGTCCCTCGTGATCGAATTTCTGGATTCCCAATCCGGTCTTGACTGTTAGTGGCTTTACTTTGGAATAAAGGGCTACACCGCTGTAGCCCTTCTTTTCCGCCGAGGAAAAAACAGAATAGTAGCCCTGAAAATTCAATAGATCATGGGGCAACACATCCATCTGTGCTTTGGTTTCCTGAACACAGAAAATATCGGGATTCTGCCGTTGAAACCAATTTAAAAATCCTTTTCGGTAGGCTGAGCGGATTCCATTGACATTCCATGAGATTAATTGCATCACCTTTTTCATCTAGAATAATATAGACTGTCCGAAGGAAATCGCAAATCCTTTTGCATGATTAAACATTCCGCCGATCTGGGAAAAGCCGATGTCCAGGGCATAATGGCTGAAGTTCAGACCGGTTCCGATCCCCCACTGAAATTTTTCGATACCGCCAAAGGAAAAACCCAGCCGCGCCGGAAACCAGTGAGTGATATCGTATTCGGCGGCAATGGAAACTTTCGGTAAGTAGGTGGCAGCCAGATCATTGCTGAAATGCTGCTTGACCGTCGCATAGGCGTTTAGATTATCGAGGATACGATACTCGAATCCCAGCAGCAGATAACTCGGGTAATTGGAGGTAAAACCGGACACTGAATAGCTGGTGTCCGTCTGGATACCCTCTTCCAGTGCCGAATCAAAATTTTCGAAATCTTCAGAATAAATCTCAGAATAAATCGAATACTCGACCTTTTCCGCCTCGATCATCCCCCAGTTGATAAAACCAAACAGGTTATGCAGCGAGATATTGGCTGACATTTTTTCATTGATGACTGTCGCCAGTCCCAGATCAAAGGCAGCGCCGTATCCACCGATTCCCATTAAACCTTTCAAATTACCGTCCAGTACGATTTTATCGGGGTAGCTGGTCACTGTGCCCGCAACCTGCTCGAAACCAGTATATCCACCGCCGATCAGAACCTTGATAGCGGCACCAACGGTTGTCTGTTCCACCACATCGCTCAGCACCGGAATCGTCACCTCACGTCCATGAGCCAGGGCAACCGATGTCACCGCCTGCATTTCCACATTGGTATTCTCAAGATCGAGCAGAGGCTTTTCGAATTCATTACCGAAAAAGGCGAAGCGAAACAGCGATTTCGGCAGGGTCACGACGCCGGTGACTTCAGTGCCAATAGATACCGCCCAGCGACCGAACGATAAATTCAAGATAGGGAGTTGCATTAACGGATTAACACTCAATCCGTCATCAGGAAAGAAGGCAATTAAATCTTCCTTATCCTGATCTGTCAGGTAACCGCCGGTAAAAAAGTGTTTATTCATTAAAAATGGTGATATGGCGGAATTACTGATCTGAACCGTCGGAAACGGCACCAACGGTAAAAATCCGAAATGCAGAGAGAACCGGGGATTATTTTCCAGCCCGAGATTTGCCGGATTCCAGCCGTTGATGTAGGCGCCGCGGGCTTTGGTAGCATAGGCACCTGCCAGCGAGGTACTAACGGGATTGAGATAATACTGCGCAAACACCGTCGTAGAGACAAGCATTAAAATGAGAAAATATTTTATCGTTTTCATAGTCAGGCTCCTAATTATCCTTATTGGCTAAATCAATCAGTCCCTTGATCCGGCTATACAGCTGGATCGCCAGGGAGTCATTTTTAAACAGACGAGTGGGAACCGGATTACCGAGGTTGTCGGTATTACTGAGCAGGTCAATTTTCGTTTTTACGTATAATGAATCCTGAAACAGTGCAAATTTCGTTTCATCCAGAAGAACCATTTCTTCGTAACTGCTGTCCGGAATCAGATGAAATATTGCCAACGTGTCGGGATTTACCGGCGAATCGGGTCCAAAATAGAGTGTATCCCTGGCACCCAGAATCCGCAGAATTCCGTTTAATTCAAACTGATTATCAAGAATTGCGAATAATGTAACCTCCACAAGTTCCTCGGGGATATCGTCTTTCACAAGATCCGGTTCAATCTCAATTGAGGCACCTTCCGCCACTTCAAAAGACATGGGCACCAGAATTTCCATAACCCCCTGAATCGCCTGATCGGTGGCGACATATCCCGCTCCTCCGACGGATGCGCTGCCGTAGGATACAATTTTATCCGGCTTCAGATTGATCAGATCAGCGGCGTTGGGAATCACCACCACGGGATTATCGGTGATGTTTTGACGAACATGCGACTCAGCGCGATCGCCTTTTTTATTTGAGCTGATTAACATGAGATCCAAAATGACCGGGACGCCGATGTCAGATTCGAAATTAATGTTGATTTCAACTTCATTCAGGTCAATCCCCTCCAGCTCTTCCGGCAGAGCGGTGATCTCCTGTTCGACGGAATCAATGTCAATCGTAACCGTATCAATATATCCCGCAACCGAACTGAAAGAGATATTTCTCAGATTCAGGTCTACATCAATTTCATTCTCTACATTCAGAGTCATCTCCTGATCGGAGGGTAGACTGACAGTGGAACGGTAGTGAATCTCCTGGTTCAGTGAAAAGTTCGTCGTGGGGATAACCAGTTTATAGTTTTCCAGTGAATAACTCTTTTCAACAGGCTGATTGTCTTCGGTCAGTTGAATGGTTTTCTGCAAAGGCATATTGGTGGTTTTGTCAATTAATTCGGCGACCCGGAATTTTACTTCGGCAATGGCGCCGATATTGTTAACAATCGAAAGTGCCAGTTCACCGGTTTGAAATAATGCTTCCTCTATTTTTGTAGCTTCCTCCAGCGTAATCACATCCCGTTCCACGATAGCATCCTGGGAAAAATAACCGGTGACTTCAGAGAACAGCAGCTCCGAAACTTCGATATTGACGTCGTAGGCGCCCTGGAGATTGTAGTTAGTAATCACGCCGGTCGGAATTTCTACTACCGAAATATAGGTGATATGCTGGCTGAAACTATCCGGGGGAATCTCGGCAGTATTAGGAAACAGCGTATATCCATTTAAGTCAATCAGAATAGTGGTGGTATTCGGTTCCGGATAGAGATTCCGCACAATGTGGATTGGATTTGATGATTGATCACGGAATTCCGGTATATCAAGAGTAAGTTCGGGAACATTTTGGTCAGTTGTATTTGCCGTGTTATAGATGTTGATCGTCATGGTTCCGCTGGAAATCAGAGCCGACGATATTCTCGAATCAGTCGTCACGTCAATTTCACCGTTGTCGGTAATGGGTTCCTGATCTACAATGCCTTCAAATTCATCAAAAGTCAGCTGCTCGCCGGGCGATTGTCCAAACATGCGAATATCCACAATAACACCATTATCTTCTGTGATTTGAACTCTTTCTGTACCAGTATCCTCGGTGATAACCTGATAGCTATAATCCACCTGCTGACTGTTAACATCCATTACCAGATAATAACCGGTAAGGGCATCTGAACTGCTGTAATTCTGGCTGGCTGAAAGATTTATCATTTGTGTATATGCCTGAATACCAGCGGATTCCGAGATATCAATTGAAGTTATGGTTAATTCCAGAGTGGAATTAATGGGAATGTCATTGTACACATCAATCGCCAGGGTACCATTTAAGATACGAGCTGTTTTGACCTTATCATCCGATTCCTCCAGTGGAATTACGTCGGTCGTATCAATCGTCTGTGGCGGTACCACAGCTTCCGCAGAGATCACTTCAAGATTTTTTGCCTCAACCTGAATAACAAAACTGGAATTTCGATGAGCGGAGTTATTGGTGACCGTAGTTGCCCCGGAACCGTTCAGCACACCACTGATCTGGATAATGATGTTCTCTGGCAAAACCTTATGGGCTAAATCAATAGTCTGCATATCTGAATTTCCCGCCAGGATACCGCTGCTCCAGATCGCCTTGGCACTGTCGCCATCGGAACCCACAATCGTAACACTGTCGGCATCCAAAATCCGGATTACCAGTGGCGCACCTAATTCCACATTTTGCAAACCGTTATCCACGGTAATTTCCAGCACACCATTTACGAAATGAGCATTATCAAAATCATCGAAAGTAATACTTCGGTAAACCACGGGAAAGTCCGTGGATTGCGGAATCGTCATTGGATCATCTGCATTGACACCGGAAAAATCAACAATTTCACTCATTAATATCGGATCAGTCGTCTCTGGGTCGGTATCGTCAAGCGATATATTTCCCAGCCGCGACGTAACCGTTTCCCGAACCGGATCAACGCCCACCGGATCCAGTTCTGAGGTATACTGCTTAATAGTAGGTTTCACACGAACATCGTCAATAGACTGTGCAAATACTTTATGAATGTCTTCAATATCCAGTTGGTCGCCGACCTCAACTTTTTCAATATCCACTTGATCTTCGTAGGCAAAAATTGAATCGCCGCTCAGACCGTAAGGGACGCCCACAAACAGCGAATCATTCAGCAGATCGGCTATCGTCACTGTCGTTTTCATTAGGGGAACTTCAAGATTGATGTTCCAACTGGGCATATCCGATTCTTCCGGTAATTTCATCATACAGGAACTGGAAAACAGCAAAACCGTTGTTAATATCATTAATCCAATTTTTCTCATAATCTGTATCCTTCTGATAATTATAAACAATACACTTGGATAAGATAGGAATATCCTCGTTACACTGCTGTGACTTAAATCGCATTTATC